>OGCN01000593.1_pt1 | contig 57429 bp, 53 predicted proteins | sample 1570181 | NCBI WGS metagenome assembly OGCN01 (sample SAMEA4370584, study PRJEB24528) | human gut metagenome | reverse complement strand
CATACCAATTTTGTCTTTTATTCTCTGCATTTCATTATCTGCTTCAATGATAGCTCTTGCAGAATGAAGTAATTCTTCACTTATCTCATCATAGCCAGGCATTTCTTCAATTCCTTTTTTATAGCGAAGTTGATGTTCCAATGTTGCCCAGAAATCCATACCATTGGTTCGAATCTGTAATTCTACACGCATAGGTGTTTTACCCTTAGCAAAAAATACTGGTATTTCAACAATCATATGATAGCTTCGATAACCATTCGATTTTGGATTTTTTATATAATCTTTTATTTCAATAACTTTAATATCATCCTGTTGGGTAATCAAATCTGATATCATATAAATATCGTCAATAAACGCACAAACTATTCGAACGCCTGCTACATCATTGAGATATGTCTGTATATTTTCTGTTGTAAATTCATATCCCATCTTCTGCAGTTTATCGTAAATACTATTGGGCTTCTTAATTCTTGTTTTTATAAAAGAAATAGGATTTCGATTGTTCTCAACTGAAAATTCATCATCCAAAACCTCAAGTTTAGTTTGTATCTCCCGAATAGCACAACGATACATCATCATTAAATTATAAAATTTTGTAGCATTATTTAAAAACTGTAGTGATTCCGGACTGTTCATCCTGAGTTTTTTTACTTCATCTTTTGTCATGGAACTTTCCTTTCTACCTCATCCCTGATTTCAAAACATTATTTATTTTGATAGTTGATTCGTTCTCCTTGAATTACTGGATAACAAGGCTATCTATATAATTTAGATATTTCTCTTTGGTCATGACTCTTTTACAATAGAAATTTCTCGATCGTATCTATCTTCTCCATTCCACTTTAAATGATTATTTAGAACAGCTACTTTGCTTGTTGTATGAAAATATGATGAATGATGCTCAAACTGGGAATATTACTGGTCATAATACAATTGCATCTGCTTTGACCAATATTGTTACTTGGAAGGAAGATGCAAATTTTTCATCACCAAATGGGAAATATAATTTCTTTACTTGCTCAAGTAATACATTGAAATGTGATGAATATGCGTTCAATGCTTCATCTATTTTGATAGCCGGCAATGGAGAGTTTAATGTTAAGCATTATACAGGAAAATTTAATGCTTATCAAAGAACATATGTGTTAATACCAGACCTAGAGTATTATGCTCTTCTGTATTTAGCAAGCATGTATCAAATAAAGTCATTTAAATCTGCAGCTTCAGGTTCGATTGTAAAATTCATTACCAAAGGAGATATTGAAAATATTCCAGTTTTTATTCCTGATAATAAAGCTATTTTAAACAAGTTTAATTGTTTGCTCATGCTTCAAGAACAATATCAGAAAGAAAGTGATGAATTAGCCACAATAAGAGACTGGTTACTTCCAATGCTCATGAATGGTCAAGCTGCCATCGAAGATTGATATGATAAATAATCATTTATCTTATTATTAGTCCTTATCTTAGCGTCGATTTTTTCTAATACTGCAACCATTTTTTTCTGATTCTTCAATGAAATCACGGGAATAGTGTAATTTGGAAACTCCTCTACCGAAATACGATCAACAGTACTTCCTTTATCTGCCTTGTAGCTGGCAATAATCTCCGTCAGTTTTGCAATCTGTTGCGGAAAATTCCTTGCAATGTCATCTTCCAGGCGGTACTGGTTATTCATGTGATTAGCTTTTAAAAGCTTTAATTTTGCCACATCCACATCTAATGCCATCTTCTCTTTTACTGCCGGATTTCCGGTTGCAAGTGCTTTGACCTCTGCATAGGACAGCGCCGCTTCGTCCACATCTTCACAACTTCTGACCGGTGCTTTGCTCGTCATAATCTGGGAAATGAATTTCTGCTTGTTCTCGATCAACTGCCACATATAACTGTCGAAAGTGGATTCTGTTACATACCGGAAGATATGAACCTTTTTATTATGGTTTCCCTGACGGATAATACGTCCTTCCCTCTGTTCCAAGTCAGATGGTTTCCAACCAATATCCAAATGATGCAGGGCAATCAAACGGTCCTATAGTGATAGGTAATCCTTTGATGTTATTGCCAGACTTTCCCCCACTTCACACCGGACATGAGAGTTTCCCCTCATCCGGCGTTCCATCATCAGTAACTTCTACTTTTTAACATCGTAACTTACAGTTCCTTATCAAGTGCTTTTATATATCAGTCGCCTTACTTCCATAACATTCCCGATAACCACATAATATACCACATAATTCCTCACATAAATCCGATAATATGGATACTCTCTCCTTTTTGCAGAACGATAAGGTTCAAACGCAAGAGGATTTTCCAGCCTTTTCAATATGGCACTTTCAATATCATCAACCAACCGATGTGCTGCATCTTCATTTTTCAAGACATTTGTAATGTAATTTACCGTACTTAGCAAATCAGTTTCAAATATTGGCAAGTAGCGAAGCTGATAAGATTTATTTTCCATGTATTGCACTCCTTGCATTTTTGAACACGCTTTCGTGAGAAAGTCTTTCATCGGTTCCCGCAGCCTGCCTGTCAGCTTCATCAAGCTTCATTTCGATATTATCAGTGAGGCTTGCATACTCTTCTAAGCTTAGAACAACCATAGCGCCATATCCGTTTTTAGTTAAATACACAGGATTTCCACTATTAACAAGAGTCTCAATTTCAGGAAATTTATTTCTGAGATCAGAAACTGGGCGAATTTGTATCATTTCCATCTCTCCTTTCACTTTTTGCTATCTTTATTTTATCCTAATTTTATCACAATTGCAATAAACAGCAACACATTTCTCACAAATTCTACCATCCGCTTATACTGCATACTCATCAGTCATAACTATTTCTCTCAATATAATATTTTGCCGCTTCCTGTAAAGACATCCCTTTCTTTCTCGCTTTATCTCTCACACTGCTTACAGAGATACTTTTCATTCTACAAAAGGAATTGATTGATTCATATACACTTCCATCCTCCCAAATAAATTGCCGCTGTTTCGTAATCTTTCTAATATAATCAATCGCCTCATCATAATCGCTGTCTTTATTCCGGAACCTATAAGAATGCACAGATTGAACATTGATTCCATATTGCTTGTAGCATTCTTTCAAGTCCTTATACCTATCACCTTTATAGTAAAACGCGTCCATTTCCAGATTCTTCTTCCTTTTCAAACAATGCCGGAATGCTTCTTGTGCCGAACAATTCTTTCGCCATGCTCTATTGCGCACCGCTTTTAATGACACCGATTGATATAAAATTTCAAAGCTTCTTCTCTGGATATTCCGTGCCGTTTTGCGTATGCCGACACATAAGATGCATTGCATCCAAATGCTCTGCAACATGATGTAAATGTAATATATTCCTGTCCGCAGAAATACATTTTTCGTTTATTATGATAATTCAGATAGCTGGCAAATGCATGCCGCAGCAGAAAATGCTTTCTTTTTGCATATCGCCGGACGCAGATCGGTTTAATCTCATATGCCATGTAGCATGCGGCAAAACTATCATAAGTCACATGGTTATATGTAAAACGATTATATTTATAATACTGATAATAATGGCTGAGCGCCTCCTCTTTTGATATTTTATTTTTCTGCATATAAGTACATAGGGATTTATAGTTTATATTGTAATAATCGCAACATTCTTTTAAATCTGTCCACCTCACTTTCTTCCTTTATTACAAAATATTGCAAAATGTTATAGAATTAAAAAGTCCTTGCCGGACATCTCTGCCTGACAAGGATTTTTTTGATACTTTTTATTACTTCTTCTTTAAGAGGACATTTATTTGATTTATTCTCGAGAAACTTCCTACGCTTCTCTTTCCATTCCCATTCCTTCTGCAAGCTTCTTGCTGAAAGCGAGTACGACTGCACCAAGGATAGCTACAACTGCACCGATTCCGATGAAGAACGGCACTTCGCTTCCTTCTTTATAGAAATTAACGAGAATCATGTTAAGAGCAGCTCCTACTGACTGAGACATTGACCATACAGTCATCATCTGTGTTACAAAGGCTTTTGGTGCTGCTACTGCTGTGATGGAGTAACCGATCGGGCATGTAAATCCTTCAGCAAACATCAGTACTGCATAGAACAATACGATCCACCATGCATTTACTTTTGCATCGCCTGGGTAGATGATATAAAGGAGTGCAATGATCATTGCTCCAAGTCCCCACAAAATCGTTCCGAATCCCATCTTCGTTGTTCCGAATGGCTGTTTCTTGCCAAGTTTTGTCCAAAGCATGGTAAGAAAACTACCGAAGCAAACCGCAAAGATTGCCGGGATTGTCTGGAATGAAGCTGCCGGAATTTCTACTCCGAAGATCACACGGTTTACTTTTTCTTCATAGAAGATAGCAAGGATTGAAATTGTCTGTGTCCAGATCAAAAGTGTAACGGCGTTACAGATAAATGGTGGAAGCAGACAAAGTACTTTCTTTTTCTCGTGCTTTTCTGTCTTCTTGCTGGAATAGATGAAGACAAGATAAGCAAGCGGGATAAAGATGGAAATAGTACTTACTACGTTTGCAAAGGAAGATATTTTCAGCTTTCCGGTTGCAAATGAAACTGCTAAAACTGTTCCTACGATAGCAACAACAATAAGCATTTTTACAACAAAAGAACGTTTCTTATCTGCCGGAAGCGGATCATCCGGTTCCAGACCGATATTTCCGAAGAATTTTTTGTAAGTAGCAATATAAGCAACAGTACCTAAGAATGAGAGAACTGCTGATAATGCGAATGCTGCGTGATATCCGCATTTCGCTGCGATTACACCTGCAAGGGCCGGAGCTGCTGCACCGATATTGGAAATTACGTAAGAAATTGTGAAAGCACTGTCACGTCTTCCATCGTTCTCATCGTAGAATTTACCGATCAGAGTTTCGATACATCTTCCTGCGAAGAGTGAACCGAATACCATACATCCCATAGCAGCTGCATATCCTACTACCCCAAGTGGAAATGCAAGCAAGGTATAACCGATAAATCCGGTAACTCTGGCTACAAGCAGTGACCTACGACATCCAAGAATACGGTCGCAGACATAGCTTCCGATGATGGTTGTCATTCCGACTACAGTTGCATATAAAGAAATCAACTGTGCTGCATCCGCTTTATCGAATCCAAGACCTGCAGGTGCATTTGCATACAGGTAATAGATCATTACGGCATTCATTGCGTAGTTTGAAAAAGACGAACAAAGCTGTACAAAGCTGAGAGTCCCCACCCCCCTAGGCTGGCCCAAAAACGCGGTCTCCTTTTTTAAGGCTTCATCATATTGATTCATTTTTAGTTTTCCTCCAAATAACATATACTTCTCATTCAATAAAAAACAGTTTATATTTTCCCCGATTTTTCCTGCTGCCCTCCTTTTTCCATGATTATATTCACTTGTTTTTTATCTTGAACCTTTCTTGTATCTTACTGAATTCTTCGAAAATTGTCAACATTTTACATTTAACAAAATGCATTTATGCTCATTTTTGTAACCATCCACAAAAAAAAGATGAAAAGAGTTTGGTTTCCCACGACTCTTTTCATCTTAATTTCGTCATTTTTCACATATAAAAAATGCTTAAGTCCATTTTACAACACATGAAACTCCGGCTTTTCCTCCCCATATACGCCCCAGAGCACCACTCCTCCAAGGACGATCGCAAGGCATAAAAGTCCTGAAAACATCACCATAAACGGCAGGCAGATCTGGCCACACAGCTGGAACGGCTGATCCCGGTAATCCCAGATCCCGATCTTCAGCCATTTATTACAGATAATCCCCATCATAAATTCCAAGGATGTCAGGAAAAGCACTGCCCGGATAATCTGAATCCACATCGGCTCAGACCAGTGCATTACCTCGCCCTGAAAACTGCAAAATGTCAATGCAACTCCCCCAAGCACAAACATGGTCCAATGAGAAAATCCACGAAACCAGATCTCGATCAGATAATAGGTGCTTCCCCCTGCTGCTATCAGAAAGACTATCTCACTTACCCTTTTACTCACTCTTTTCACCATAAAAAACGCCCTCACTATGCAAATCTCTTACATAGCATGAGCGTTTCTTTTGGATTTTATCACAAATCATTGGATTTATTTACAGAGTTCTCCCATATAATAGAAGCCTTTTGCCTCTTTTAAGTAAACTGTCACGATCTTACCGATCATGCTTTCATCTCCCGGGAAATGTACCAGGAGGTTGTTGCTCATTCGTCCTGTCACCAATGACGGATCATGATCGTTGACACTTTCTACCAGCACATCCTGTGTGGTTCCCTGATGTACAGAGCATACTTCCGCCGAAATCTGCTGCACCTCTTTTAAAAGGCGTTCAAAACGGTCTTTTACCACGTCATCAGGAACCTGATCTTCCATTGCTGCCGCAGGGGTTCCTGTTCTCTTGGAATAGATAAAAGTAAAGGCACTGTCATAACGCACCTGTCTTACAATATCCAGAGTATCCTGGAAATCTTCCTCTGTCTCCCCAGGGAATCCGACGATAATATCCGTTGTAAGGGAAATATCCGGCACTGCTTCGCGGATCTTTCTTACCACCTCAAGATAATGCTCCTTGGTGTAATGACGGTTCATCTTCTGCAGGATCCTGCTGCTTCCTGACTGAACCGGAAGATGCAGATGCTTGCAGATTTTCTTGGAATGTGCCATTACATCAATCAGTTCATCTGATAAATCCTTTGGATGGGAAGTCATAAAGCGGATTCTCTCCAGTCCTTCAATCTTCTCAATCTCCTGAAGAAGCTGTGCAAATGTCATCGGCTCTTCCAGATTCTTTCCATAAGAGTTTACATTCTGACCAAGGAGCATAACTTCTACCACACCATCTGCCACAAGTCCTTCAATCTCGCGAATGATATCTTTTGGATTACGGCTTCTCTCACGTCCACGCACATACGGTACGATACAGTAGCTGCAGAAATTGTTACATCCGAACATGATGTTAACACCGGATTTGAAGGAAAATTTACGTTCGCTCGGAAGATCCTCCACAATCTTATCGGTATCCTTCCAGATATCGATCACCATTCTCTCAGATTCAAATCTTGTCACAATCAGTTCTGCAAATTTATAAATATTGTGAGTTCCAAAGATCAGGTCAACAAACCGATAGCTCTTCTTGATCTTCTCTACAACAGTCGGTTCCTGCATCATACATCCACAGAGTCCGATGAACATATGCGGATTCTTTTTCTTCTTTGCACCAAGCTGTCCCAGACGTCCGTAAACACGCAGATTCGCATTTTCACGGACAGTACAGGTGTTGTAGATAACGAAGTCTGCTTTCTCTTCATCCGGCTCTTCCTTGTATCCGATCAGTTCCAGAACACCGACCAGCTTTTCGGAGTCACGAGCGTTCATCTGACAACCGAAAGTCGTCACGCAAAAAGTCAGATCTCTTCCGATCTCCTGTGCTTTTTCGCTTACATACTTCCGCGCTTTGGCAATGTAATAATACTGTCTCTCCGGCTCAGTGACCGGAGCTTCTTTGGTAAGATCTATTGCATCAAAATCAATATTATTCATATGTTATTAACCTCTCTATACAAACTGGTTCAGCTCTGCATCATATTCATAATCAATGGATGCCAGTTTCTCTGTCAGTTCTTTTTTCTCAATCTGCATCTCCTGGCAAAGAGTATCCAGATCTGCATAAAAATCCCGTAATTTTGTATTGACCACACTCAGAAGGATCATTGGATCCTTTGGTAAATCTGCCATGTTTTTATCCTCTTTTTCTAATAATCTCTCGTTTTCAACACGGTATTCCGGATATAATCAAAAGTTTTCTCTTCCCCGTCTGCCGCGAGCATATAGAGAAGTTCTTCCAGAAGTGCCCTGGTATCCTTATGCATCCAGTCCCCTGCAATACCGTGAAGATAATATTCAAGCGGTGACGTATCCGTATATTTATCTTTCATATAAATCTTGGATGCTGCGATCCGGTCCATTAACATCTCGACCACATACTTTTTGGGCATCTTCATCCCGGTAAGCATTGGTTCCCCTTCCAGTCCGTAGTCAATCCAGTATTCATAATGATGTTTATTGCGCCCTTTATGGTGCAGCCATGCCGAAGAATAGCCCTTTTCTTCTCTTTCTGCGTTATTCGGGCTCCGGTTTCCCTGGAAATACCTGCACCCAACCCAGAACTCCGCCGGAGAGTACTTCGACATATCATGCAAAAGTCCCTGTCTGTAAAGTCCTACCTTAAAGCAGTTCTTCATAACCAGATATTTGTGATGTGTTATGGTGCAAAAATGTTTCCAGATTTTCATTCTTTAGCCTGCCTTCCAACAAAAACTTTGATCGTTCGCTCCTCCAGCTGAACCTTCTTATCTTTTACCGGAACTGCTTCTTTTTCATCCAGGACTCCTTCTTTTGTCCCTGCTATGCACACCCATTCCATTCCTTTTGGAAGGGAAGGAAGTGCAAATGAATGCGAAAGCCAGTGCATATTATATGCAATATAAAAGTCCTTCTCTGTACTTTCTTCATGATAGAACACACCAAGCTGTCTGCTTGCACGCCCTGCCGGCATCTGCCACGCATCCTCCCCATGATAGGAAATCTGAGGGATTCCGCTTCTGCCCATCGTGTCTTCTGATTTTTTCGCTGTCTGCTTCATACAGGCTTTGCGAAGTGCAATCAATCGACATACAAATGTATATAATTCTTCCTGTCTGGAAAGCTGGTTCCAGTCAAGCCATGATATCAGATTATCCTGACAGTATGCATTATTATTTCCTTTCTGGGTATTCATAAATTCATCCCCAGAAAGGATACACGGCATTCCCTGTGCAAATAAAAGTAAAAAGAACGCATTAAATATCTGATTCTTCCGCAACTCGTTAACCGCCTTTTTCCGGCTGTTCCCTTCTGCCCCACAGTTCCAGCTGTAATTGTAATCCGGACCATCCAGATTATTCTCACCATTTGCTTCGTTGTGCTTTCCATCATAGGAAACTACATCACAGAGCGTAAATCCGTTGTGGCTTGCAATATAATTATACAGCTGTGTATCCTGATTCTTCAGCTGGCAGATCACATCCCGGATCATGCCCTCATCTCCCTTTAAGAAACGGCGCATCACATTCTGGAATCCGTCTTCTTTTTTGAGGATCTTACTTTTCGCAAGCACAGGATCCTTTGCAAGTTCATCCGGATTGCAGATATATGGATTCACAATAAATCCATCCACATGATACTGCATCACCCAGTAACGCAGACAATCTAAAATCAGAGAAAACGTAGTTCCTTCTGTGAAAGGCATCTCAAGAATAACTTCAATCCCCGCAAGATGCATCTGACGAACAAGTGACTTCATCTCATTCACCGGATCTCCTGCCGCATATGATGCTTTTGGTGCAAAGAAATATGCTTTTCCATATCCCCAGTAATTCACATGCCTCTGATTCTCATCAAATTCATAAACCGGCATCAGATGGATCTGGTTAATCCCCAATTTTTGAAGATAGGGCAGTTTCTCCGTAACTCCGTCAAACGTTCCTTTGTGTGCGACTCCGGACGAACTGTGTTTTGTAAATCCACGGACATGAAGACTGTAGGCGATCACATCTTCCTTTTTCAGATGCGGAAATTGCGACTTTTCCCAGTCAAATGTATCTGTTACGATCCGGGTACGCAGTTTTCTCTTTTCCTTTCCCTTTGACACAGACCAGTGTTCTCTGCCTGAAAATGCTTTTCCATATGGATCCGGAACTATCTTTCCACCGATTTTATAACAATATTCATAATCTTCCGGTTGTTCCAGCACAACGGAGAGAAAGTGCAGATTTCCTGCCACATCAGAGTATGGCATCTCCTGTGAAAATGCTGAAGCCCTGGCACCTTTTTTATAAATGATCAGTTCACATGTCTGTCCTTCCGGAACTGCTACCGAAAAATTCACTGTCTGTCCTTCCACAGTACATCCCTGTGGAAACGGAAATCCCACTGCTGTCTTCATATCCACTGTTCCCCCTGTTACTGCCATCCATCAACTCCATACATATCTACATTCGAGGCATCAATAAAAAATACATCCAGATACGTTGTCTTTTCATAATCATCCCCGTTTAAAATAGCAAAACCGATTTTGGCCGATTCTTTTCCGAGTTTGATCGGTGATTGCGCACTTGTTCCGCGAATCAGGGAATCCGTCTTCTGAAGTTCTTTTTTCAGATCCGGAGAACCATCTACCCCGTAAATCTTTACATCAGTAAGACCGGCTGTTCTTGCTGCAACCAGTGCCCCAAGCGCAATCTGGTCGTTCCCGCACATTACTGCCGTAACATCCTTATTCTCTGCAAAAATCTTGTTAGATGCTTCTCTTGCCTCGTTCAAATCTCCACTGACATCTGCTCTTCCTACAATCTCAAATCCCTTTCCGGCAATTGCTTCCTCAAAGCCTGTAATTCTCTCTACAATAGAATTCTGTGTAAGACCTTCAAGAATTACAATCTTTCCACCATCCGGACTCTGCTGTATCAGATCTTCTCCACAAAGCTGTCCGGCAGCTTTATTATCCGAACCAATATAGGCATCAATATAATCCGTATCCTTAACTTCCGTATCAATATTGATGATCTTAACATCGGCTTCCTTAAGCTCTTCCAGAGCAGGTGTGATCGCATCTCTTGATACCGGACACAGAAAAATGGCATCCAGTCCGTCTTTGATCATCTGATGGATCTGCTCGATCTGGGTGTCTACATTCAGTGCCGGATCTTTTGTCACCAGCGTACTTCCCTGTGCTTCGACTGCTTCTCTCAGTGCCTGCTCAAGTGTAATATAGTATGGATTTTCCATGGTAATACAACTAAATCCAAAACGATAGCTTTTTGCCTCTTCCTTGCTGTCATCGTCCTCTTCTGCTATTGCATTGTCCTGGCTTGTCCCAACATTCTTCTTACAGCCTGCAGTCATGCCAATACAGAGAACCATCACAAGAAAGATAGAAAAAATCTTTTTCTTCATATAGATAAACCTCCCTGAAACCTTTCTTTTATTGTATCTTTTTTACCGCTAATGTCAATACTTTTCCCCTTGCAAATATCCCCATACTCTGTTAGAGTGATAGTATCAGATTGAAAGGAGAACTGAACAATGGAAAAGGAACATAATCTGCTTGAATCCGATGTTGTCACACTGACACTTGATGACGATGTGGAAATCGAATGCGCCATTATCACAACTTTTAATATGGATTCTACCGAATACATTGCACTTCTTCCGCTTGATGAAGACGGTGGAAATGAGGACGGAGACGTATGGATCTATCGCTTTATCCGTGATACCACAGGCGGCTCCGATCATGATCTTCAGAATATCGAAGATGATGATGAGTATGACCGCGCTGCGGATAAGTTTGATGAATGGCTTGATACACAGGAATTTGAAGGCTTTGATATTGAAGAATAATTATTTTATTCTCTGACCTAAAAGCTCTTCCACAAAACGGGACGGTTTGATACTGTTCCCGTTTTTTTGTGTAATATAGGAAATACAGAGATTATTCTTCGCACGGGTTAGTGCTACATAAAAAAGTCTTCTCTCTTCTTCAATCTCGTCTTTCTTTTCTGCCTTCTGATGCGGAATCTCACCCTCATTGGCATGGATCACAAATACATCCTCAAATTCCAGTCCTTTCGCTGAATGGATCGTCATCAGCTGTACCTTATTCTCCCGCTCTCCTTTGATCTTCCTTGCCTTTGCCTGCTGTTCTTCCAGCTCCTGCGTATATTTTGCAATATGGATTTCCCATTCATCATAGGATTTGAAGTTTTTACTCCTCTCCTCAAGCTCTGCCATCACATCCATCAGCTGCTTCCACGAAATCTGATGTTTTTCGGCATATTCTTTCAGGAAATCATCATATCCGATCTTTTTTCGGATATACTGGATTGCCGCATAAGGTGCCATATTCTTCATCATACGGACATCCACATCAAACTGGTCAATAATATCCAGCATCCAGTCCTTATCGCAATAAAATTTACGCAGATCCTCAAAATTTACCTGCCGGTTCTCCATACTGTTCCGTGCCAGATACCTGAGTGGTCGGTTACAGATCGTCAGGAAAAGCGACCTGTCCCGCTTTCCTGCTGCCAACTGCAGATATGCCATCATATCTTTTACAATAAAATGCCTGTAAAAATTGGTCACATAATCTCGCATTTCAAACGGGATACGGTGTTCGCTTAATATTTCCGAAATCATTCGCGCCTGGACTGCTGCCCGGAAAAGTACAGCAATTTCTCCCGGCTTTATTCCCTGGTCCAGTTTTTTCTGGATCTCTTCCGTTACATACTGCGCCTCTTCCTGTTCGTCCAGGACTTCCTGCACATGAACATTCTGTCCTCTTCCCCGAAATGACTGTACACGTTTGTAAAAACGGGTATCATTATGCAAAATCACTCTTGCCGCTGCTCCGGTAATAAATTCGGTAGAACGATAATTCACCGTCAGCGAAATGGTCCGAAGTGACGGGAATTCCTGCTTCATATAAAGCATCAGCTCCGGCTTTGCTCCACGAAATCCATAAATGGACTGATCATCATCCCCGACTACAAACAAATTGTACCTCGGTGCTGCAAGCATCCGGATCACTTCATACTGCACACGGTTGATATCCTGGAATTCATCGATCAGGATATACTGAAAACGCTTCTGCCATCCTTGCAGAATCTCCGGCTTTTTCCGGAAAAGTGCATAACACTGTACCAGCATATCATCAAAATCAAATTTTTTCAGTTCTTTTTTCTGATGCTCATAGCTGCGGAACACTTCTGCAAACTCATCTTGTGTAAGATACTTACTGTGAAAATCTTTCAGATGACAAAGTCCGTTCTTTACCATGCCGACTTCCCGCAGAAGTTCTCTCACCAGTTCCTCTTCATCTTCTACTTCAGGTGTTGATTCGATATTGGTCTGGTCTAAGACCTCCTGTAAAAGTACAGAGGACTCTTTTTCAGACATCAGATTATTCGCACCAATCCCATAGGCACATTTTAGAATCCCATAAAAAATACTGTGAAAGGTTCCAAACGTTACCGGATAATTTTTTCCGGCAGTCAGCCTTTCAAAACGTTCTTTCATTTCACGTGCTGCATATCTTGTAAAAGTAATTACAAGAATCTGATCCGGGCGTACTCCACTCTCCTCGATCAGATAACGGGTACGTTCTGTGACAATAAGCGTCTTTCCCGAACCCGGAGGTGCCAGCACCATACACGGTCCATTCCCGTGCTTTATCGCTTCATCCTGTCCTCTGTTTAGTTTCATGAACTCCCCTTCTCATATGTAATACAACAGAACGGATTCCTCTTCCGCATTACGCGAAAAAAGAAATCCGTCCCCCATGCATACTTTTATATCTGTATATTATCTGCTTAATAATTCTATTGCATTCTTGATTCTTTCTACAGATTCTGCCTTACCAAGAACTTCCATGATCTCAGTCGCTCCACCCGGAGTATTCTGCTTTCCTGAAACTGCAGTTCTTACCGGCCACATCACATATCCGTTCTTATAACCTTTTTCTTCTGCAAATCCCTTCAGCAGCCCGAATAATGCGTCATTACTGTAATCATCCCATGCTTCCAGTCTTGGAAGAATTTCTTTTAATACTTCCAGAGAAGTCTCTTCGTTAGTCTTCATCTTCTTATGGCAATACATTGCAGTATCATATTCCGGAACAGCTTCAAAGAAATCAATCTGGTCTTTGATATCCGGAAGGATTTCGATACGGCTCTTGATCAGAGACGCAATCTTTTTCAGATCATAATCCTTTGTGATCACTTTCTTGATATACGGCTCTGCAAGTTCATAGAATTTATCAAAATCCATAGCCTTCAGATATTCCCCGTTCATCCACTTCAGCTTATTGATATCAAATACAGCCGGTGATTTGCTCATATGATGATAGTCAAATGCTTCAACAAGTTCCGGCAGTGAAAAGATCTCTCTGTTATCCTGCGGACACCATCCAAGAAGTGCCACATAATTTACAATTGCTTCACTTACAAATCCCTGATCCAGAAGATCTTCGTAAGAAGAATGTCCACATCTCTTGCTGAGCTTTTTGTGGTTCTCATCTGTAATCAGCGGGCAATGTACATAGACCGGTACTTCCCATCCAAATGCTTCGTAAAGACGGTTGTACTTCGGTGCTGAAGAAAGATATTCATTTCCTCGGACAACGTGTGTAATATTCATCAAATGATCATCAATAACGTTCGCAAAATTATAGGTCGGATATCCGTCTGATTTGATCAGGATCATATCATCCAGTTCCTCATTCGGAACGGTAATATCTCCATAAATTTCATCATGGAAAGTTGTGGTTCCCTCTGTCGGCATATTGATACGGACAACATATGGCTTTCCGGCTGCAAGGTTTGCTTCTATCTCTTCTTTACTCAGATGCAGACAATGCTTGTCATAATTCACAATCTGTGTTCCATCCTCTGATACAGAAGTCTTCAAAGATTCCAGACGTTCTTTATCACAGAAACAGTAGTATGCATCTCCCTGTTCAATTAACTGCTTAGCATACTTCATGTAAATTCCTGAAGCCTGTCTTTCACTCTGAACGTATGGTCCGACACCGCCATCTTTATCTGGGCCTTCATCATGAACAAGGCCTGTCTTCTCCAGTGTTCTGTAAATAATATCCAATGCACCTTCTACATATCTTTCCTGATCTGTATCTTCAATACGGAGCATAAAATCTCCGCCTTCATGTTTTGCGATCAGGTATGCATATAATGCAGTACGCAAATTACCGACATGCATTCTACCTGTCGGACTCGGTGCAAATCTTGTTCTGACTTTTTTCATTTTAGTGTTCCTCTCTTTAACTTCTGTTTTATTTTCACTGTGAAAATAAACTATTCACAGTTCTCTATGACATTCAAATATATGTTCATCTTTATAATACTAACACATTCCCTTTTTTACTTCAAGCATTCCGAAGCCACTATTTTTCCCGTTTTTCTGTATTTTGCGGTTCCTCAGCTCCAGGAACGATCTTTCGGACATACTTCATGGAATTCTGCTTCCACTCACTCTTCTGAAAAGCCTGGAAAAAGGTATCCACGACAAAAATTGCAAGAGAGATCACGCCTGCGATCTCCAATGTCTGGATCAGATAAAATTCGGACATCGCCTCGTTCCCGTCGATCAGATAATGAACCGTCTGGTACATCCCGTTTCCGGGAACAGTCGGAAGAACCCCGGCAATCAGAAACAACGTAACCGGTGTCTTATAAACTCTCGCAAAAATATGCGAAACAACCGCAGCTGCAACTGCTGAATATAAAGATGCCATAACATCTCCCCTGCCCAAATGTATTGCAAGCAGATAAACAAATCCACCAATTGCTCCTACAATACCAGCCTGAAGAACAAAGCGACGCGGAACCTGAAGGAGAATCGCAAAACTGTAAATAGATAAAAACGCTCCAAATACCCGGATGATCATTTCAAAAACAGTACTGTTCATTTTTTACTCTCCTTCCTGCTAAAAAATCTTTGTGCAAAGCGCCAGCCCAATACCAATTCCAATTGCAATCCCAAGTGCTTTTAAGAAAGCTTCCATCACTCTTGCACCACCGGAAAGATAATCCCCCCGCAAGGTATCCCTGACAGCATTGGTGATTGCCATTCCCGGTACAAGAGGCATGAAACTTCCTATCATAACAGTATCCATATTCATCTGATCACCCAGACCTTCTTTTAGAAGGCAGCAGGCAAATGCAACACCAAATCCTGCGAAAATATCTTGAATAAATGGGTGAAATTTCAGATCCTGTCCCGCTGATACAAAGGCAACAAGAAAAAGTCCTACAATGATGGCTGCCCCGGTATCTGCAATGGATCCACCAAAAAAAATTGTAAATCCCACACCAACCCCCATCATTGCCAGGTTAGTTGTCTTGCGGCTGAACTCGAACTGTTTTAACGTCGAAAGCTTCTCATATGCCTGCTCTAGTGTCAGATCATCTCCACAATACTGCCTGGAAATCTCATTAACATCTACGACGAGCTTTAGATTGGTATCCCGTTCTTCTACTCTCTTTGTAACAGTAACTGCCTTTTCGTTCTCCAGTTTGATCGTCGCGGAAATTCCGGTCATGATCACCAGAACTTCTGCCATCTCGATGTGATCCGCCGTCTTCAGTATATGATGCATGGTATCTTCCACACGATACGTTTCCGCTCCGCTTCGCAGCATTATTTCACCGGCAAGCATCGCCGTTTTCAGTAATAATTGCGTATCCATGACTTTCTCCCTCTCACTTTTTCGGATTTATAACTGTCATGATACTATTTCCTATTCTAAAAATCAACCAAAAATTTTTCGTACACAAAACAGTACAATCATTACCGTTCACAGTATCTGTGACAAATAATGTATAATCTTTCTGCAAAAACAGTTTTTCGCAAGGAAAAAGGCTTCCCGGTCTTATGACCGGAAAGCCCATCTTCCTGAATTAGAGTGAGAGTGTTTATAAAAAGGCAGATTTAATTAGTTAATATATCCGCTCTTTTTCAGTTCTTCCTCAGCTTTTGCAAGGTTAGCGTCAGATACACGAATGATTGGTCCGGTACATCCCATTCCGCTTTCTGCATAGATGCCGAGTTTCCACAGTACTTTGACTGCGTCTTCCAGATCCATTACTTCAATACCTGGAATCTGTGCTGTAACGATTTCCTTCGGTGGCTCTTTTACTTCTTCTTCAGCCGCTGCCGGTTTCTGAGAAGCTTTGTGCTCATCAAGGATTTCTTTTAATCCAGCTTTCTTAACAGCTGCAAATTCTTCTTTCGCTACTTCAAATACTTTTCCTCTTACCAGCTGTGCTGCGTAACGGATCGCATTTGCGATAACCGGTGCTCCGGATGCTCTGGATACGATCATGACAAGCTGTTCATATCCTTCTCCGATTCCTGGTCCATATCCAAATCCTGTAGCTTCAAAGCTTCCGCCTGTTGTGAAAGAAGAAAGCATTTTCACCATGATATTTCCTGTGAGGGAATCTGTTACCATGATGTCCGGGGATGCCTGAAGGACGTCATTTCCTCTCATAACGCATCCGCCATCTGCTCTTCCTGATTCTGCAAATTCGATCGGATACCCGTTCTCCTGCAGTTTCTTCAGAGCTTTCTCTGTCTGACGTGCACCGTCTACATTCAGGATACCAACGGTCGGATTCTTCTTGCCACAAGCTTTTGCAGCGATGATTCCGTAGATCGCATTTTTGATCATTCCTTCAATACGGTCTGTGCTGGATGTTCCTGTTGTATTAGCGATGAACATTTCTTTTGCAGTTGCCGGTGTTACACAGCGTCCTACTGTAGATACACCGATCGGGAATGGGAAGTGCATGGTTACTGCTGCATCTACTTCTCCATTCTTCAGCATTTCTTCCATCTTATCATGACCTTCTTCATCGTTAGCCACTTTAACAGTTGTAACGCCTTCTGCTTCTAATGTTCCGATATAATATACATCAATTCCGTCTTTTGCCGCTTCAATTGCCGCTGCCATAGAGTTTTCTTCTCCATGTTCGCTTCCCATTCCGGTCAGTGCAACTTTCGGGCGCTTTCCGAAACTTCCTGTCTCCAGTCCCTGCGCCATCTCCATAAAGGTGTCGGCAATCATTCTTTCAATACTATTTGCCATTTTGTTTGTCCACCTTTCTTATTCTTCTGTTGCCATGAGTGATGCTGCAAAATCTTTCATTGCTTTTGCAATCAGTCCTTTTACTTCTTCTTCTGATACACCACTGTTATCTTCTGCACCGGTATTTGCCTGGATTACGAAAGATACACCATCGAAGAGGTTGGTCATACGTCCAAGGAACAGACTTCCTTTTCCGATGATCATGACTTTATTGATCTTTCCAGCAAGGATATCTTCTCTTGCAAATCCGATGTACGGTACACCTGAAGGAATATGTCCCTGAGTCGGAGCCCATCCTGTCAGTCCGTGTTCTCCTGCGAAGCTTGCAAGTTCTTTTCTGTCAAGTTCGCCTCTCTTAACTGCGAGAGCTGCAATCATCTTGTAGTTAGCAAGCGGTACATCTCCGGCTCCTGCCGGTTTTGTGATATCCGGGTTCTGCATTTCCGGAGAGAATTTATCGATATCTGTGATCTTAAGTCCTGCTCTTTCCAGTGGATCAGCTACAAGGCTTCCGATTACGTTCTGCGGAGCACTTCCTGTTCCTACTGTATGGCGTCCAAGGATATCCAGGTTGATTTCCGGGTTTACACCATCGTTTTCTGCGATGATTACACAGAATCCGCCAAGGCAGTCTTCCAGGATCGGAAGACCTTTCTTTACATGGTCTTTACCGTTCATACCAAGTTTTGCTGTACAACCACCAGCTGTTACAGCTACACATTTGTATGCGCCTGATTTTACGAGAGCTGCTGCTTCGATCAGTGCGTGAGATGGTCCGGCACAGAATCCACGGGAGTCAGAACCTGTTGCGTTCAAAAGTCCTGCAACTTCAGCTGCTGCTTTTGCGAAGTTACCACCGCCACGCTGGTTCATATCACCACAAGCTTCTTCTGCACAGTCGATGACATACTCAACGTCTGTCTTTTCGATTCCTGCGTTTCTTACACCATAGAGGAGGGCGAGCACGCTGGATGCCTTACTCATAATGTTTTCATGCATAACATGTGCTGAAAGGTTTGCATCAATGTCATGCGCTCTCTTTACACAGCCTACCAGTTTGTTTTCATGATACAGACCTTCAGCATGCTCTTCATTTACAAAGTGTTCGATTTCTGAGATTTCAAATCCCTCGATTACTTTTTCTACGATATCATCTGTGATGATCGGATCTGCTGCAAATTTTTCTTTTGTAGCTGCTACAAATCCTTTTTCAAGCATAACAACTTCGAACATGTCGCATGCCTGAGCTAAAAGAAGGAATTCGTCTTCCGGCATGATCTCACCGTATTTTCCGTAACGCTCTGCACCTTCTTTTACTTTATCGTAGTAAGGAAATTCAACCTGGGCAAGGTCGTCCGGTGTTGCATTTCCGATATATACCTGATTCGGCCAATAATTTACACATGTATCATATGACCGAAGATGATCTCTAAGTTCTTTTAAATATTCTGATTCCGGATTAACAACTCTTTCTGTTGTCTGTGTTGTTCCGTTGTAAACTACCATTTCCGGGGTATGTACGAGTACATATCCTGCTCCTTTAATTACACTGTTCATCGCTGGTTTCCACCTTTCCTGACATTCTCTTTTTACGAATGTCACCATCATTCATTTCTCCGTGATATGCGCGTATAATCTACCTGTCCTGATTTAAAAGATTTTGGGCAGAATGCGCTAAACAAGCTTTTATCAGAAGCGCATCACTGGCACGCTTCTGAGATGCTAGGCAATTCACTAATGCAATACCAGCATGTTCCCGATATGCCTGGCAATAAAACAGGCGACAGGAAGAATCCTGCCGCCTGTACCTCTATCTCAGATATTCCGCTTCGAAGGATAAATCCCTCTTTATCTTAGAGGTATTTGCAATATTCGTTGCGGATTGCTGACATTTCGTCTACGATATCATCAACATCAAGGACCATTTCCATCATGCCTACCTGTTCATCGTAAACAGCCGGGTCAAATTCTTTTTTTAACTCTGGTTCACATACGTGATAAGTTGTGAGTCCAAGCTGGACCCCTGTCAACGGACCTGCGAATGTCGGGTCTCCTGCTGTAACGGTTTCTGCAGCAAGTCCTGCTGCTTCTCCTTCAGCTGCGCCTACGATTACGACTACGTTTTCCGGGCCGTACTCCTCAGCAAATTCTTTTACCCTTTTCTGATTCTCCAGATCCATTGCGCCTGCGCTAGTTCAGACGAAACATTCTGTTGAAGAAAAAACTACATCTCCGCCAGCTGTCTTAACGCATTCTGCGATTGCTGGTCCCGGTACACCGTCACGGTCACCGATAATAACAACTTTTTTATCTTTTAAAATTGCCATGATGTCTTTTCCTCCTTCCTTTCTTTTAAAATTTTGTTTTGATAATAGTTTTACACGCTTTACGCGATTATATATTGTGAGCACACAGCCGGATCTCTGCCGGCTGTGCGCGGCTCACCTAATTAAATAATGATTAGATATATTTCTTAATCATTGCTTCGATGCTTTCCTGTGTAGCATCGTCTTTTACTACTTCTTCAACTTTTTCGCCATCTTTGTAAATAGCCATAACCGGAAGTCCAAGGATCTTCTGTCCGATAGCAAGACGACGAGCTTTTGTTGTATTCAGAGATGTGAATTTGATCTTATCTCCGTATTTATCTGCCATTTCGTGTACGAACGGCATCAGAGCCTGGCACGGAACACATCCATCACCAAAGAAATCTACGAATACATAACCTTCTGCTTTTAAGACTTCGTCTTCGAATGTTTTCTTATCTACTTCTAACATGTCAAATGTCCTCCTCACTCTATTAAAAAGTGTTTATTATTTTAATTCGTTAATATACTTTTCTGCCTGTGTAGCTGCGATTGCTCCATCAGCTGCAGCTGTAACAACCTGTCTTAAGCTCTTAACGCGGATATCGCCTGCTGCGAATACGCCTGGGATATTAGTGTGCATATCTGCATCTGTCGGAATATATCCTCTTTCATCCATCTCAAGACCTGTTCCTTCATAGATCTTTGAGTTTGGAAGTGTTCCGATAAATCCGAATACACCAAACATTCCGTCATCTTCATCAGCTACGATCTTAGTGAGTTCACCTGTTTTCACATTTTTAACAGTCATCTCAGAAAGGATTCCGTCACCGCCAACTTCTTCTACAACCGTATCCCACATAAAGTGAAGTTTTTCGTTCTTGAAAGCTTTTTCCTGGATGGATTTTGCTGCACGAAGCTCATCACGTCTGTGAATAATGGTAACTTTTCTTGCAAATTTTGTAAGGTACATAGCTTCTTCTACAGCAGAGTCTCCTCCACCTACTACGTATACTTCAAAATCTTCAAAGAAGTTTGCATCACAGGTAGCGCAGTAAGAAACGCCCTTGCCCATGAACTCTTTTTCGCCTTTGCATCCGATCGGTCTTGCAAAAGCTCCGGTTGCGATGATAACCGTCTTTGACTGATATTCAGCCTTCGCACTCTTCAGTACTTTGATATCGCCGTCCAGGTGTACTTCGTTAATTACATCTGAGGCTCTCTCAACGCCGAATTTTTCACACTGCTGTGTCATTCTTGCGATAAGAGAAGGACCGCTTTCCCCTTCTACGATCTGTCCAGGATAATTTTCGATGTCATCTGTGATTGCGATCTGTCCGCCATCTTTACCTTTCTCAATAACCAGTGTTGAAAGACGGCTTCTTCCTGCGTACAGACCTGCAGCTAAGCCTGCAGGTCCCGCACCCAGGACGATCACGTCATAAACTTTGCTCATAACGTTCTCTCCTTTTTTAATAAAATTACATGACCTTCTAACTATGATTTAGTTGTCAAAGATTGTCTGTCCGTCTACTTCTGTTGTAAGAGCTTTCAGAGCTTTTTCAACAAGGCCCTTACGAAGAGCATACTCTTCATCTTTTTCAAGAGCCGGATTTCCAAGTGGATGAGGAATAGCAATCGTAGGAACGATTCTGTTTGCACCAACTGTCATGGAAATCGGAGTTACTGTACACATATGAACTACCGGGAGTCCAGCTGCTTCAATTGCTTTTACCATTGTTGCACCGCAACGTGTACAGGTACCTCAAGTAGAGGTCATGATAACTGCGTCAACACCGTCTGCTATAAGTTTCTGAGCATATTCCTCAGCGAAAGCTTTTGCAGAAGCTACGGCTGTACCGTTACCAACTGTTGTATAGAATTTGTTGTGAAGTTTTCCGATAACGCCTTCTTTTTCGAATTCACGCATAACGTCTACAGGAAGTACACGGTCTGGATCTTCGTTTGCATATACCGGGTCATATCCACCATGAGCTGTTTCGTATGTCTCTTCTGTAAGATCCATAACACCTGTGATGTCATATTCTCCGTAATGTGAGGCATTTGAACTTTCGATGTGGTCCGGATTTCCTTTCGGAACGATTCCACCTGAAGTACAAAGTGCGATTGTAGCCTTGCTAAGATCTTTGATAGCTGGCTGTGGATCAACACGGTCGAATGTTGGCATTGGATACTCTGTCTCAAACGGCTTGTCTGCCAGTTTCTTAAGGAGCATCTTAACAGCTCTCTTAGATCCACGTTCTTTTTCGAAGAAGTTTACACGAACTCCGTTCGGCATGTAACCTTCCTGGCAAGAAGCACCGATTTTTTCGCCTTTAGCGATCTTAAGAGCAAGAGGAGCAAGTTTCTTAACTGCGTCTCTCATACCAGCTGCGCTGTTCTTTGTAGATACTGTGTAAACTTTGTTCTTGAACATATCAGCACCTGGGTTTTCAACGTACATACCAGTTACTGCCGGGATTCCGAGTTCTTCCTGTACTGCATCACAGATAGTTCCGCATGCAACACCGTAACGTCCAGCATTGAAAGCAGGTCCAGCGATGAAGATATCAGGATTCTGGCTCTTAACCATTTCAAGAATATCAGCTTTTGCTTTGTCAAGGTTTTCATTGAAGTAAGAGTCACCGCAAACGATTGTAGCTACGATCTCTGCTTCATCTTTAAACTGCTGCATCAGAGCCATACCTGGTCCGACAACTTCGCCTACACGAAGTTCAGCAGGATAATCAGCTTTTTCTTCTCCACCGATCTGAGCGAAGAACTGATTGATATAATGTACAACTTTAATTTTACTCATTATCTTTTCGTCCTCCATTCCTAACGTGCACTCAGATATCCAAATCCGGTTTCATTTGTAGCACCGGTAATGGCCTGAATTTCAACTTCGATTGTTCCATCTTCACGATGAGAATGTTCATTACCACCAGCAATGGTTGTAACGAATTCTTCTGTTCCGATTACTTTATCCATCTTAGGAAGTACGATTACCTGGTTAGCATTTCCACCGGTTACAACTGCGTCTGCAGCCGGATCAGCATCTGCCAGTGACTGAGATTTTCCGTCACGTCCGGCATATTCGTCTGTAATGATTACAGTCTTAACGCCTTCAGCTTCGATCTTCTTGCAGTTCATGATAAGGTCAGTATCCGGGTTACCGAATCCTTCCTGAGATACGATAACTGCATCAAGGTCTAACAGACGGCACATCTTAGCTGTCCAGTCAGATGAACGCATCTTATCAGCAAGGTATACGTTTTCGTTTGTAAGAATCTGGCAAACGAAGTTGATTGTTTTTCCGTGTTCTTCGAACAGGTCATGTACAACCGGGTTGTTTTCATGAACATATGTTGGGTTCTTATCGCAAGCGGATACACAGTTACCAGATACGATAGCTCCGTCCATAACTTCTGTCGGGTTCATGATTGTAGAGAGTGTTCTCTTAGCATCAACACCGTATACATATGTGTCATGGAGAAGCCCCTGGCTCTGAAGCATCTGTACATAAGCAACTCTCGGAAGGTTCGGGAATTTTTCTTTTCCTTCCATGATTCCGTATGTTTCATAAACCTTTGTCTCATCTGGTGTAAGTTCGCGAGCAAGTTCCCCAAGATAAACTGCTACTCTGAATCCGGCAAGACGAACGGCTTTTTCATATTCATGCTGTTTGATTCCTTCAACCGGTTCGCAGACAACAACTAAGTTGTTCAGCTTTGAAAATGGAGTATATTCTGCACCCGGGCCTGACATATCGATGATACCTTCCTGGAAACCAACGATCTTACCAGCTGTTACAACAGCCATTCCCTTTAATGCATATGTCTTACCACTTCCCACAGTGTCAACTTTTGCGATAACGCCCGGGAAGATTCCCCCTCTTCCTTCAACTTTAACACGTGGTTCAATAACGTCTTTAACCGGAGTGATACGAACGCTTTCACCTGGTTTTGCAATATCAAACTTAACGCCTTTGATTTTTTCGTCCTCAAGAACGATTGCCTTTACAGCTTCTTCATCAACATAGAGAACGCCGTTTTCGATTTTAGACTCAGACGCGAACTGAATGTCGTTAATAAAAATGTGACCCATTTCTAATCTCACTGTAAATTCCCTCCTTTTTTGAATGTGTTTGTTGTATGCTCAAAAGTACACCAAACCGCATGTACTTCTACAGCCTTTTTTCTAGCGCCAGCTTTCCGCTGACGGCAGAGCACTTGAGATCAATGTGTAATCTACAAGCTGAAAGTCTGCATAAACCTGAGGTTTATAAAGATCAGACTTAAACTGAAATTTACCGCACGCCTGAATAGCGCTTGCAATAATCTGCATCGCCTGTGCATCCAGGCCTTCCGGCGTTTCCGAGAGCATAACCGACTTATATGGAGTCTCATTCGGTTTTACGCTTCCGGACAGCGGATGTGTCAAAAGCCGGTATCCCTGGAAGATCATCTTCTGAACTTTTTTAAGTGTGTCCTCATAAGAAAGTTCTTCGTATTCCACATGATAATCTTCCCCCAGTTTTTCTTTTACCAGCGGATTATTTGTGATAATCATAAATCCAGTATTCATAGCCGCTTCTTCCTTTCGTCCCCTGTCCGTTTATGCGGTCTTTTTTGACTCCCTGTGTCTGAAATACTCCAGATAATTTTTTAACATATATCTGGTATCAAAAAAGGACGCCAAAACAACTTCTCTGTTTTAAACGTCCTTTCTGTCTCCTTGTAAATTCGGTAATTCCGGATTCAGAGTGTAGTACCTTTCCCGATCCTTTTGCCTGAAAGTTTCACCATTCAACGAGCTTTACCGCTCTACGGTTTGCATCTTCGGCGACCATTTATCAAATATATTTATAAATGATTCTCTCGCAGGAAATATCAACCTACTATCTAATTGACTGCATCTTTTTATTCATTTTGCAGCATCTTTCTTGCTGACATGATTACTATAGCACACATTTATACAAAATGCTAGTCTTTTTATAGATTTTTTTGTATATTTCTTATTGTTTTTTTCTATAACTGTTTTTCAGCTATTATACAAATTATCTATTTGCCTTTTTTCTGATTTGGCAGGAAATTATTATAGTAATCGTCATGCGTCTTCTTAACAAGACCACTGAGTGCTACCAGTGCAATCGCATTCGGGATAACCATCATACTGTTAAAGCAGTCTGCCATATTCCATACAAGTTCTACTTCCTGAAGTGATCCAAGTGCTACGCAGATACATACAATGATTGAGTAAATTTTAACAGCTTTTGCTCCAAACAGGTAACGGATGTTTGCTTCACCGAAGAAATACCATCCGATGATCGTTGAGAATGCGAAGAATAACATACAGATCGCGATAAAGATCTCACCGAACTTACCATATAATGTAGAGAAAGCATACTGGCTCAGCTGTGCACCTGTAAGACCAGTCGTTCTTGAACCGGTTGTGATAATAACAAGTGCTGTCAGGTTAAGAATTACGAATGTATCAATGAACACACCGATCATAGCTACAAAGCCCTGTTCAACCGGATGTTTTACTTTTGCTACTGCATGTGCGTGTGGTGTAGAACCCATACCAGCTTCATTGGAGAAGAGACCTCTTGCCACACCTTTCTGTACTGCAAGCTTCAAGGTTGCGCCCATTGCACCACCTGCTACTGCTGCCGGTTTAAACGCACCGACAATAATGTCATGGAATGCTGCCGGGATTGCTGTAACGTTTGCAAAAATTACGATCAAAGAACCTACTATATAAAATGCTGCCATGATCGGCACGATCAGTTCAGTAACTTTTGCGATTCGCTTCATACCACCTGTGAATACAAACAGAGAAACAACTGCTACAAAAATACCCATTGCAATCTTCGGAATTCCGAATGCAGTGTTCCATGATGCTGCGATTGAGTTAGACTGAACTGCATTGCCCATGAATCCAAGTGCAAAGATAATCAGGACTGCAAAAATAGCTGCCAGAACTTTTCCGAACGTTCCTTTAAATGCTCCTCGTATGTAATATACCGGACCACCGGTTACGGTTCCGTCATCACCGACCTGCTTGAACTTCTGAGCCATAACCGCTTCTGCGAAGATCGTTGACATTCCGAGAAATGCGCTGATCCACATCCAGAAGATTGCTCCCGGACCACCGACTGCAATTGCAGTTGCAGCTCCGGCGATATTACCGGTACCAACCTGAGCAGCAATCGCTGTTGCAAGTGCTTGGAAAGAAGACATTCCGTCTTTTCCGGCATCCCCTTTCTTGCTAAAAAGTCCGCCAAAAGTTCTGTTCCATCCATCTTTAAAACCACGGATCTGGATAAATCCAAGCTTAAATGTGAACAGCAAGCCAATACCTACAAGTGCTATGATCAGCACCGATCCTGTTAGGACATCATTTACCTTTAATACTAAATCGTTAATACTCATACGGTAACCCTCCTTTTTAATAGACATCCCTTATAGTTTTTATCTGTTGAATCTATAATAACCTATTTATAGTTTTTATGCAATATTTTCAGTTAACTTTTTTATTTTTTGTGTATTATCACCATGTTATTACGATAACATAATAAATTTGCTCTAAATAAGTGCGTTTTTTCGCGCTTTTCTGTGTTTGTCAAAAACTCAGTTTTCATATTTTTCGTCAAATTGTCTAATTAATGACGATTTAATATCTATGCATTTCCATGGGATTTATAGATTCTTTCAGATGAACGCATTAATTCTTTACTATATTGATATTTCAAAGAAGTTATTTTCAGACCATAAAACATAAATAAAAAGCAGGGAGCAATCTTCCGTCTTACCCGGAAATCTGCTTCCTGCTCTTCCATTCTGTTTATTCAGTTATTCTATACATTGATCTCTGCTTTTACACCAAGCAGCTCTTTATTTTCATCCAGGATCGGCCGGATCACATTCTTAAGGAATGCTTCGACCTGTTCTTTGGAACGTCCTACATATTTGGATGGATCCATTGTTTTCTGAAGATCTTCCAGACTCAGATTAAATGCATCATCTGACGCGATCAGTTCAAGAAGGTTGTTGTCCAGACCTTTTTCTTTAACATTCTTTCCTGCTTCCATCGAAAGTTCACGGATTCTTTCATGCAGTTCCTGACGGTCTCCACCAGCTTTTACTGCATCCATCATAATATTCTCTGTTGCCATGAACGGAAGTTCAGACATCAGACGTTTTTCAATTACTTTTGGATATACAACCAGTCCGTCAACGACATTCAGGCACAGATCCAGAATACCGTCAATCGCAAGAAAACCTTCCGGTACACTCAGGCGCTTGTTCGCAGAGTCATCCAGAGTACGTTCAAACCACTGTGTAGCAGAAGTGATCGCCGGGTTCAGTGCATCAATCATCACGTAACGGGACAGAGATGCGATTCGTTCGCTTCTCATTGGATTTCTCTTATATGCCATTGCAGAAGATCCGATCTGTGTCTTTTCAAACGGCTCTTCCACTTCTTTCAGATGCTGGAGAAGACGGATGTCATTGGAGAATTTGTGTGCACTTGCTGCAATTCCGGCAAGAACATTCACAACTCTTGTATCCACTTTACGGGAATAGGTCTGTCCGGATACCGGATAGCATGCTTCAAATCCCATCTTCTTAGCAATCATTGGATCGATCTTATCAATGGTCTCCTGATCTCCCTCAAACAGTTCCAGGAAGCTTGCCTGTGTACCGGTTGTTCCTTTTGATCCAAGAAGTTTCAGGCTTCCAAGCACATAATCAAGATCTGCAAGATCCATAGAAAATTCCTGCATCCACAGAGTTGCTCTCTTTCCAACCGTTGTCGGCTGTGCTGGCTGGAAATGAGTAAATGCAAGTGTCGGAAGATCTTTATACTGATCTGCGAACTTTGAAAGTTCATCCAGAACATTAACCAGCTTTTTCTTAACAAGTTTCAGAGCCTCTGCCATGATAATGATATCGGTATTATCACCTACATAACAGGAAGTTGCTCCCAGATGAATAATCCCTTTTGCTTTCGGGCACTGCTGTCCATATGCATATACATGAGACATCACATCATGGCGCACTACTTTTTCACGCGCTTTTGCGACATCGTAATTGATATCCTCTGCATGCTCTTTCAGTTCTGCGATCTGTTCATCTGTAATATTGAGCCCCAGCTCTTTTTCTGTCTCTGCAAGTGCGATCCAGAGTTTTCTCCATGTCTTAAATTTCATGTCCGGAGAAAAAATATACTGCATCTCCTTGCTGGCATACCGCTCTGAAAGCGGACTTACATACTTGTCGTATCCCATAGTCTTATCCTCCCTATTCTTCTGACTCAAACGCGTGGGAAATATCTTTTCCCGGAACGCGCATCGGGTAATTTCCTGTAAAACATGCATCGCAGTATCCAAGATCTCCAACCATGTCTTTCAGCTTATCTATTTCCATATATCCAAGAGAATCTGCTCCGATCATTTCACGGATCTGCTCCGTTGTATGTGAATGAGCAATGAGCTGATCATTCGACGGTACATCTGTACCAAAATAACAAGGATGTAAAAACGGTGGCGAACTGATTCTTACATGAACTTCTTTTGCTCCTGCTTTTTTGAGCATCTTGATGATATTTGCACAGGTCGTTCCACGGACGATGGAATCATCTACCATAACAATACGCTTGCCCCGTACAACCTCTTCAATAACATTCAGTTTGATCTTCACACTGGACTCTCTCTGACTCTGTTTCGGCTTGATAAAGGTTCTTCCTACATAACTGTTCTTGTGGAATGCCATACCGTAAGGGATTCCGGAATATTCCGAATATCCTTTTGCCGCAACCAGTCCGGAATCCGGCACACCGACAACCAGATCAGCCTCTACCGGATAAGACTGTGCAAGAGCCTTTCCTGCAACAATCCTTGCATGATATACATTGATGTTGTCGATTACGCTGTCCATACGTGCAAAATAAATGTACTCAAAAATACAACGTGCCTGCTTTTCAAGTGGAATCTGCATACTTTTGTCCGAAGATACTCCATGCTTTGTAAAGCTGACAATCTCTCCCGGTTCCACGTCACGGATAAAGTCTGCACCAACTGCTGCAAGGGCACAGCTTTCCGATGCCAGGAACCAGGTATTATCTCGCTTGCCGATACAGAGTGGTTTGAGACCAAATGGATCTCTCGCTCCGATCATCTTACGCGGGCTTGATACAACCAGTGCATATGCGCCTTCAATTTTCTTCATTGCATTCCTGACCGCATCCTCTGCCTTTGAAACCTTCAGACGCTCTCTTGCAATATGATAGGCAATCACTTCCGAATCAATCGTTGTCTGGAAGATTGCTCCGGTATATTCCAGTTCATGACGAAGCTCGATCGCATTCGTCAGATTACCATTATGGGCAATCACCAATGTACCTTTCACATAATTCAGAACCAGTGGCTGTGCATTTTCCGCACGGGTTCCCCCTGCTGTCGAATACCGCACATGTCCGACGCCAAGGTTTCCCTTTAATTTGCCAAGTTCTTCCTCATCGAATACTTCATTGACTAGTCCTAGTCCCTTTCTGAAATGAACTTTCCGCTTGCCATAGGTATCTGTCACTGCAATTCCGCAGCTTTCCTGCCCTCTGTGCTGAAGGGCAAACAAACCATAGTACACTGACGGCGCAACATCGCCACCATCCATATCATAGGCACCGAATACACCACATTCTTCACCTAAACCAGTCTCTACTCTTTCAAGTTCGCTCATCGTTTTGTCTTCTCCTATTTGTTGTATCCGCTTAATTTTTACATAGAGAGTATAATACATGATTTTCCGAAAATCAATACACAGCCTTGAACTTTCTCCCGTACACTATGCTCTTCTGTACTCTTTTTTCCATTCTTCAAACAATTCCTTTGACGGTTCGATGTTGATATTTTCTCTCACTTTTTCTATCTTTTCTGTAAGTTTGTTGTCAATTTCCAAAAGGATCTCATTGCCCATGACCATCTTCTGATATTCATCCTGCGGCATGTATCTGGAACTTGCATACAGGTAACCTTCGAGCATTTTATTATCTTCACAGATCTTATACGCCTTCTCATACATTCTCGCCGACTCTTCATACAGAAATGCTCTTCCATATGCTCCGGCAAGGCACGCAGACACGCGACCATAAAAACGCTTATCTACCGAATCATCCTTTTCTCCGTTGACGATCGACATGTAAACCAGGATTGCCGATTCCAGTTCTCCACTTTCCATCAGCTTATCTGCTTTGTATTTCTGACGTTCTACTTCTTTCTGGTTCTTGAGTTTCTCCAGAACATTCTGGATGTGTGCCATTTCACCCGGTGTGTAGATTCTGGATTCATGTAGCACAAGAACCACAAATTTCTCCACGGAACCATGATTCCGGATCAGTTCCACCAACTTTACTGCAAGATCCTGCATTTCCAGTTCATCTGCGATCCATCTGCAGAGCTGCTCATTCATGATCGTATAATCGATCAGATACAGATTGTTGCACAGATAATAACACAGCTCTTCCAGTGTACTGATCCTTGTATGGATCCTCGAAATTTCATAGGGATGTTTTGCCTTTTTCTTATGACAAAGAATTAAACTGCCCATTGCTGCCTCCTAATTCAATGATCTTCTCCAACCGGAATCCTGATGGCGCAAAAAATTCGCCAAATCCCATATCTTCAAAAATAATATGACAGGTCTTTTCATCCGAGAAGAATGTACTAATTTTCAGACGAAGCGCATAGTTTTTCCGGTCCGGCATACCTTTCAGAGAAACCGACTCCACAAGATGCCTGCCGGTCACCAGAGAATCTACATGGATCTCAATATCCTCTGTATCACCAAGAAGCACCTCGAACTGTCTGTCTGATTCGTACCAGTGATTGCCCCAGGATACCAGTGGGTACCAGCCTTCTTCTCCATTCACGCGCATCCGCACGGAAATCTGCTCGGTCAGTTTTGTCTCATCCAGGTAGACTGGTGCATCTGACTGTTCCTCTTTTCTGCGCTGCGCTGTATAACACGCTCCTTTACTGTACAGATTATTTCCCATAAACGCACGGCGTCCGTTACAGAGAACGCGCAGAGAATTCGGATACCAGTTATTTTCAAATCCATCTCCTGTCAAAAAGACAGAAGAGATCATCTTCTTGTTGAATACACTCTGGATAAAACGTTTAAAATGCTCATCTGCCGCTTTTGCCTTCTCAACATGCAGCACCGGATAAACTGCTTCCAGTTCTTCCATACGTGCATCTGCCACCTTGTCCACCGTCACAAAGCTTTCTCTGCTTTTCTGCGAACTGTTCTTCAGTTCCCGCAACATATATGCCCGGATCACATCCTCGTCACAGTAAAAAAGTGCCGCTTCATACTGCCATAATTCTTTCGGCTGGTTAAACATATAATGACAGAAGCTTTCCTTGTAGTCCTGAACATAAATATTTTCCTTTGCCACTCCGAGTTTCTGTCCGATTCCCTTCAGCAAGACGCGGATGTCTTCGTTTTTCTCCGGGACTGTAAACGTGATGCTTTCAATTTCTTCAAATCCGTTCAACGTGTACTTTACAAAATCCGCCAGCAGCTGGACGCCTTCATATTCCTGTCCGTCTACCTCAATTTTCCTATTGCCAAGCGCACACTCCCAGATCCCTTCCACGCAGATACTGTCCCTTACCGTAGACATCCTTCTTGCCTGTCTTCCGTAAGTCCAGGTCTCTTTATAATAGTTCATCACCAGAGGAATCTGATTGTTCTCTTTTTCAATTCCGGTATCCACCGTCTCTGGTTCCTGTGTTTTTTCATTATAATAACTGATCTGACACATCTTTGCATTGATGTCATATCCTATAATACTTCCATGTGTCATGAAGTATTTCCTCCTTTAGTAAGCAACAAAAATATCCTCAGCAAGCTGTTTTTCTGTTGCAAATTCCTTCATCGCGATTGCCAGTGCTTCATTCTTCAGTGATGTCATATCATTCAGTCTTCCAAATTTTCCGATTGGTCTCACCTCACGCGGCTTATAGTCACTTTTTTCCGTAACCGTCACCTTATCCTTATTCGTCTCTGTAAAATAATAACGCAGAGATTCATCACCAAACAAAATAAAGCTCTTGATATAAGTGTCTTCATATGCCGGAAGCAGTATTTCTTCCTGATAATTCATATTATCACTTTCGCCTTTCCGTATCTGGTAGGAAATTGCCACTTTGCTTCCAGGTTTTGCGTGATATTCGATCATCGTCTTATCATAAAGCTGCACTTCTCTGAGCCAGTTCTCCGGATACTTCAAATAGAAAGAAAAATACAGCTGTTTTTCACACATTTCGCGCAGGAATTCCCGTAGCATCGGTTCCAGTTCCTGATGCACTTCCCTGCTGGAATAATATTTTAGCAGGGCGATCTTACAGATATCCGGAAGATCTTCCTCTTTGCGGTATTCATTTGCGATGATTACAAAAATACATCCTTTTACCTGGCGTCCGTTCACCACATATTCTCTTGAAACATAAGCAAGATATGCTCTCTTTAAACGGAAATACGTTCTTCCTTCATAATAATCCGCAAAAATTTCTTCCTCACCAAACATAGTTTCCGAGAAAAGCATCTGCGTAATGATTCTTTCTGAAAGCTTGTAGGTTGTAATATCATAATCTCTTGCCACATGCCAGAGTTTCTTCATATTACGGGTCGATCCACAATAATACTCAGCAAGATAAGACAGCGTCTGCTTATCATACTGATCTTTCAGAAACAGTTCAAAGCATAATGCCAGAAGAAAATCATCCTCCTCTGTACCTTCTTCACGCAGGCGCATACTGCACATTTTAAACACTTCTTTTTCATCTGCCATCTCCAGCCCGTGCTCTCTAAGCATATCCCAGGTCAGTTCTTTTTTCTCTTTCTTCCGTTCCTCTTCCTCATGCTCTTCCTGATATTTTTTGCAGATTTCCATATACCGGTTCTCATAGAACATCCTCATAGTCTCATATGGAATGGAATCAATGTAATGGCGGCCGTCTTTTGATTCCCAGACAATCCGTGCGTCTTTATTGTATAAATATACAATCACTCCATCCGCACTGTACTGTACTTTCTGACTGATCGTTCCGTCAGGCTCGATCACCATGACAAACGCCATGTTCTTTACCGTTGTCTTAATCTCATAAGCATGGCAGATATCATAAACTGCCCGGATTCTTTCCGGTGTCATATCCCGCTCAGTACAGCAGCGTTTGTAAATAATATGCAGAATATCATTGATCCTTCGATTCTCAAGCTGCATCCAGGCAAACCGCTCCATCTGCTCTCTGTAAGCACTGTAAAGCTCACTGCTTTCTTCCTCACAGTTAATCAGATTTGCATACAACACCGCTGCTTTTTTATATTCCAGTGTATTTCCATGCCGGAAGTAAAGTAATACGGATTTTGGAAATTGTCTGTCCAGATATTTGTCATCCACAGTCATCATATAATATTCAAAAAGCTGCGCAATCTTCAGATCTTCTTTTACTGCCAAGGCATACCACTTGAAGCATTCCGGTGTTGTCCGATTGCCACGGATCAGATGGGTACAAATTGCTGTCAGAATCTGTGGATCCGGGAAAATCCGATAAACCTTCTGCATCACAACATCCAGATTCTTATCATAAGTCCGCTGTTGGGATGCAAGGTTCGCCATATAAAGCGCAATTTCCTTTGTCAGAACTCCGTGCTTCTGCGCAAAATTGAGAATCTGTACTTCAAATGCCGAGAGCTTTTTCAGACAGGTTGGCTTCTCCAGAAAACACCGGTATGCCTGCCAGTACAGAATTACCTGGTTCGCACCGTTGCTGCAGTGGCGTTCCAGAACCTGTAATTTTTTGCTGTAGTTTTTATATTCCGGATCAATGTCAATCAGCATACACACAAGCTCCCATGAAGTTGGTTCTTTCATATATGCCTTATTCAGTTCTTCAATTGCTTTGTTAACCTGGCTGCCTGATTTTCTCAAAAGCGCAGTCAGATACAGATAATACGATGAAATGACCGAATCCTTATTCACTGAGAAACGGCTGTAATTGTAATCATCCAGAATACCACTGGCCTTGTCCGGCTCCTTACAGAGCAGGTTAAGATGTGCATCAAACAGTGGATAAACATCTCCGTCTTCTGAATATATATCCAGTCCCTTCAGTTTTTCTCTTGTTGCGTCCGCCCAGGCTGTCAGATCCTTTCCTTCCGCATTACACGCAAGGAAATCCTTTATGATTGATGCAATCGTCTTATCTGCCACACGTCTGTTCTCTGCATGATCCTTGTGATTGGCCAACATTACCTCATAGGTCAGCGATTCATACGGACTTTCAAAAACAATCTGTCCATAATTATTTCCCGCATGAGCCTTTTCCGGATGAATGATATAACTGAAATCAAACAGATTTCCCACAAAATCGTCCGTTGTAAAGTTATCCCTTCCAATCTGGATAAAATCACCGCTCACATGCACCTTCACCGGCATAAATCCCCAAGTATTCTTTGTAAAATGAATAATCTCACGGGTTGCTTCTTTTAAATTGCGGAAAGTTCTCTGATTCCGTCCCATTGTCAGGAAAATACATTCTTTCTGTTTGATTCCGACCAGAAATTCTTCCATCGCCTGCTCACCGAGAGACCATTTCCTAATATTATCATAAAGTGCCTTTATCCTTGGCTCTTCATACTTTATCACGTCATAAAAATCGCGTGATCTGAAAAGACGGTGTGCCTCGATAAAGTTCTCCATCGCCAGCCTTTTAAAATCACGGATATTCTGTACTCTTCCACAGGAAGTCTCGACTGATGGTTTTTCAATGATCGCAGTAAAGTTTACCTCAAATTCTCCACCATTACATACAATCGTAAACTTTCCCTGTTCAACATGCCCGGGAGCAAGTCCGCTTCCATCATAAGTAAAACGGAGCTCCACCGGGTTGCCCTCAAATCCCTGTTCTTCTAAATGTATACGAAAAGAAGAAGAATATACAAGTCCTCTGATATCTCCTTCTTTCCTGTTCTTCAAAATGAAACTTCCCTGGCAGGACTCTCCTTCCCCGATCGTCATCTCAAGATTCGTTACCGGCAGTACAATCTCCGGATGAACAGTTCGAAAATCTCCTTTGGAAAATTTTTTTATTTTATTCTTCAAGCTTGCCACCTACTTCTGCATTGCATTTTTTCAAAAAGACATTATAATAAATTATAACATTATTCTGCATATCAGGCAATGCGGAATACCCGATTTTTTTAATTCACAGATTTTTGTTATACACAAAGGAGAATACTATTTATGGAAGCAAAACCGCAGTTTCATGGAAGTGACACCGCTGCTGTCGCCGCATTTTATCATGTACCGGTGGACGAGATCGTCTGCTTTGGAGCCAATGTCAACCCACTTGGATTATCCAAAAACCTGAAAAAAGATCTTGCTGCACATCTGGATCTTCTCAGTAGTTATCCGGACCGAAATTACACTACTTTGAAGAAAGTGATTGCCGATTACTGCCAGATTTTACCGGAACATGTAATCGTCGGAAATGGTTCTACCGAGCTGATCTCTCTCCTGATCCAGACACGGAAACCACAAAAAACGCTGGTTCTTGGACCAACTTATTCCGAGTATGGACGTGAACTGGATCTGGTGGGAAGTTCCATCCATACTTACCTGTTAAAAGAGTCAGATCTGTTCCATCTTGATATCCATGCCTTCTGCGAAGAAATCAGGAAGGGCTATGATCTGGTGATATTATGTAACCCGAACAATCCGACTTCGTCCGCTCTCAAAATGCCTGAGATCCAGACCATTCTGGACTGCTGCCGGGAGGCTGGCTCTTTCTTGATGATCGATGAGACTTACGTTGAATTTGCACCGGATATTAATGAAATTTCTTCCATGTCTCTGATCAGCAGTTTTGATAATCTGATGATTCTCCGTGGCGTATCCAAATTTTATGCCGCACCTGGTCTCCGCCTCGGCTACGGTGCAACCAGTAACAGCCAGTTTCTTCAGGATCTTCTGCTGATGCAGAACCCATGGAGTCTGAACAGCCTCGGCGCTTACGCTGGTGAGAAAATGCTCCAGGATCAGGAGTATATCCGGAAAACACGGGATCTGATCCTCTCCGAGCGAGACAAAATGTGCACTGAAATCTCCAAAATCAATGTGCTGACTGTGTATCCTGCTTATGCGAATTTTGTACTGGTAAAGATTGAAAAAGAGGGAGTTACTTCTGCGGATGTGTTTGAATTTCTGATCAAGCAGGGTCTGATGGTGAGAGACTGCTCCAGCTTCAAAGAACTGGGCGGGGAATACTTCCGGTTCTGCATTATGGCTCCGGAAGATAATAAGAGACTGCTTCAGGGAATACAGGATTTCTTTGCATAATGTTTCCTATCCCCACAAGAAGACCATTCACTAAATCGCCAACTCTTATTTCTAAAAATTTTGAGCAGCACAGGATCCCGGCGCAAATGATATTGAATCGTTGCGGCTAAGAGCGCACAAAAATAGGGGTGGTGTCCGTGTTCACACGAACATCATCCCCTTTTTTGTACAAGCTTCGGAGTTGCCATGCATCCGTATGAAACTGCCAGTGACAGTTTCATAGGTGACGATCAATATCATTTGCGCCAGGATCCGTCCCTCTTCACACTATTCTTTCAAAATAAGCGCCACAAACACAAGATCTTCTTTCCCCGCATTCTTGATGCCATGTCCATTTCCGTCTGCACAGAAAGTCACATCACCAACTTCTACCGGATATTCTTTGCCATTATCATTGTAAATGCCTGCCCCTTTTGTCAGATAGTAAGTCTCAGTCTCTCCATGATGCTCATGATATCCGATCTCACATCCAGGTTTTAACGTTACTTCATTGAACATCTTGCAGTACGCACCGAGCTGTTCACCTTTGATCAGTTTTTCCTTCAGGATATAGCCTGCGCCACCCGCTACATTTTCTGCTTTGATTGGTTGTCTTTCTGATTTCTTTGTCATGACTCTTTTCCTCCTGTCTGATCAGATTTCTTTATCTGTCATTGTGACACGATTATTGAATTGCGTCAAGTGCCGCAGAAATATCTGCGATCAGATCCTCTTTATCTTCAAGTCCCAGACTGATGCGAATCAGTTCTGCCGGAACTCCTGCTTCTTTTAACTGCTCATCATTCATCTGGCGATGTGTGGATGTTGCCGGGTTCAGGCAACAGGTTCTCGCATCTGCCACATGGGTTTCAATCGCTCCAAGCTTCAGATTCTGCATGAATACGGAAGCAGCTTCTCTTCCACCTTTCAATCCGAAAGATACCACTCCACAGCCCCCGTCTGGCATGTATTTCTTTGCTCTTTCATAGTATTTGTTAGATGGAAGTCCCGGATAATTGACATAAGCAACCTTTGGGTGCTGCTCCAGAAATTCTGCCACAGCCTGTCCGTTCTCCACGTGTCTTGGCATACGCACATGAAGAGATTCCAGTCCGAGATTCAGGATAAATGCATTCTGTGGTGCCTGGATCGATCCGAGATCACGCATCAACTGAGAAGTACATTTTGTGATAAATGCGCCTTCTTTTCCGAATTTCTCAGCATAGGTAATTCCATGATAGCTTTCATCCGGTGTGCAAAGTCCGGGATATTTATCTGCATGAGCCATCCAGTCAAATTTACCACTGTCTACGATTGCTCCACCGACTGCTGCTCCATGTCCATCCATATATTTTGTAGTCGAATGTGTCACAATATCTGCTCCCCATTCGATCGGACGACAGTTGACCGGTGTCGGGAAGGTATTATCCACGATCAGCGGTACACTATGCGCATGCGCAACCTTTGCAAAAAGCTCAATATCCAGAACAGTAAGTGCCGGATTGGCAATCGTCTCACCAAACATCAGCTTTGTATTTGGCTGGAATGCCGCATTTAATTCTTCTTCTGTTGCATCCGGAGAAACAAATGTTGCGTCAATTCCCATTTTCTTCATTGTCACACTGATCAGATTGAAGGTTCCACCATAAATCGAAGAGGAAGCCACAATATGATCTCCTGCTTCACAGATATTGAACATAGCAAAGAAATTCGCTGCCTGTCCGGAAGAAGTCAACATTGCAGCTGTTCCGCCTTCCATCGCCGCGATCTTTGCCGCTACGTGGTCATTAGTCGGATTCTGCAGACGGGTGTAGAAATATCCGGATGCCTCCAGATCAAATAATTTTCCCATATCTTCACTTGTATTGTATTTGAATGTCGTAGACTGAATGATCGGAACCTGTCTCGGCTCTCCATTTCCAGGTGTATATCCTCCCTGCACGCATTTTGTTCCCATATGATAAGTATTCATGAGAAAGTTCCTCCTTTTTCTTTTACACATTTCCTCTAATGTATATTCATTAAGTATGTTTTCTATTATAGCAGAAAACGGGAGATTTTGTTTAAAAATCTCCCGTTTGTTTTATATTTTTTGCAGAATATGCAGTTTTTCTTTTATTTTCCTCTTACGGTTTACATCTCCCGCACGGGCTATACCCCTCTTTAGTCAGTTCTTCTCTTGAACCTGTAAATGTTTTTTTATTTCCTTCTTTGATATCTTTTACTCCTGAGCACTCCGGCGTATGGAACTTCTTTGTATTTTCATTCAACACATACATCTTTTTCTCTGTATTTCCACTGGTTTTTCCCGTACCCACTGACGCATCCGTATCGGAAAGCACTGCCTTTCCCGTTGCATAATCAATCGTAATTCCCGGCTGTACATTATAGACATACACATTAAATTTCACACCTTCTCCATGATCCTCCACTGATTCTGCTTCCATTAAAACTCCGGATGCAACCAGATTCTCCCCTTCAAATACCGGTGTGACACGATACATTACATGATTATCTGTCTCTTTGATGTAGTCGGCAACCATATTTTCAAATGGCAGCATCCCATCCACATTCATATAGCGGGTTCCTGTAATCAGATTCTTTTCGTTTGCATTTTCTGCCGTCAGCTGATAGCCTATCAGATGACAACGGTTGTAAAGATATTTTCCATCCACATTGTCAAATTTTATTGTCTGCCACCCGGACGGTTTCACCTGTCCAATCTTTCCTCTTTTCCCGGTCGGCATCAGATCTGTCCCAATGTTGGACACGGCAACGCCGCATCGTCCCAGCTCATCCAGATCACTGTAGCTTTCATAAGACTGATCTGTCAGCTCATCTTCGGTAAAATCCGGTTCATTATCGTCAATCACTACATACGGTGTTCCGCTGTATGCCGGAATATTATCCAATGTAGCGCTCACCGGATCCTGGCTGCCACCTGCTGTCGATTCATTTTCTCCGCTACCCGACTGCCTTTCAACTACTGCTGCCTGACTGTTTCCATATGATGCACTTTGCGCATCTGCTCCACCTGTGCCACACGCTGTCAGAAACAATGCAAACGTCAGAAGCAGCACACCTCTCATTTTCCCAATTTTCTTCTTCATAACAATCCCTGCCTGTTGTAAATTTCTTTTGTAATCTTCTCATGGGAGTAACCGGAAAAATCTTTTCTCTCTTCCAGTCTCCACTTGCTTAAATCTACCTCAAAAAATACATCTGCCGGATAATCCCGGTTCCATTTATACAGAACAATCTCTGTAATCTTCCCCTCATATCCAGCCAGATTCTCCCCCTCAACAAAACAGAAATCCTCTTCTTCTGCATTTTCCAGAAAATTCCGGTCAACCTTCCACATTTTTTCATCCTCCAGTCGCCCTGCGTCCTGTATTTTCTTCCCAGTCCCAGTTTCCCGGCATACCTCTTCTTTTGCTTTAAAGACTTCTTTAAAAAGCTTATCTGCCTCCGGCGCCATCCAGAGTACATTCCCTCTCGTCATCTCAAGAATATCCTCTGACACCATCCGGTCCCGGCTCACTCTCCTGCCATTAAAACATATCCCCATCCGGTTATCCACACATACAATAGTTTTCACACTATAAAACTCCTTCCCCGCAATTCCAGCCAATATCCGAAATTCTCTACACAGCTTCACATTCTTTTGCCACTGTAGCGTCCGTCTCGTCCCTGCATTTTCCATAACACAAACAGGCAGAGAATCCAATCCCTGCCTGTCCGTATTCATAACATCTTATTCAACTTTCGCAATATCAATCAGTGTAAGCTGACGGATATCTGTATTTTCCAGACTTGTCACAAGTGCTCTTGCAGTATCCATAGCTGTCAGTACATTGACACCTGTCTCGATTGCATTACGACGGATTACAAATCCATCTCGTGCATGATCTGCTCCCTGCGGAGGAGTATCAATTACAAGGTCGATCTCGTGTCCAAGGATCAGATCCATCAGGTTCGGTGATTCCTGCTCAATCTTATTGACCGGAATTGCTTTTACGCCACCTTCTTTTAATGCATCAGCTGTACCGCGTGTTGCAAAGATGCGGTAGCCAAGTGCCTCAAATCTGCGTCCGATCTCGACAGCTTCTCCCTTATCCTCATCACGAACAGTCATGATCATGTTCTTATATTTTGGAAGGTTGATTCCAGCTCCAAGGAACGCTTTGTAAAGTGCCTCGTTAAATGTAGTTGCAATTCCCAGACACTCACCTGTAGACTTCATTTCCGGTCCAAGGCTGATATCTGCACCACGGATCTTCTCAAATGAGAATACCGGCATCTTGATTGCAATATAATCAGCTTCTTTCTGAAGTCCCGGTGTGTAACCCATTTCTCTGATCTTATGTCCGATGATCGCTCTTGTAGCAAGCGGAACGATCGGGATACCTGTTACCTTACTGATATAAGGAACGGTACGACTTGAACGTGGGTTTACTTCGATGACATAAACATCTTCGCCACATACGATGAACTGGATGTTGATCATACCAATTACGTGAAGGGCTTTTGCAAGACGCTTTGTATATTCTTCAATTTTACGCTTTGTCACTTCAGAAATGCTCTGCGCAGGATATACAGAAATACTGTCACCAGAATGGATTCCGGCACGCTCAATATGTTCCATAATACCAGGGATCAGAATGTCTGTTCCGTCACATACTGCATCGACCTCAATTTCTTTACCGACCAAATATTTATCAACCAGAATCGGGTGATCCTGTGCAATACGGTTGATGATTCCGATAAATTCATCAATATCATGATCGTTGATTGCAATCTGCATTCCCTGTCCGCCAAGTACATAAGAAGGACGAACCAGTACCGGATATCCGAGACGGTTGGCAACCTCTTTTGCTTCTTCAGCGGTAAATACTGTATCTCCCTTCGGACGTGGAATATTGCACTGTGCAAGGATCTCGTCAAAGAGCTCTCTGTCCTCTGCGGCATCTACATCTTCTGCGGAAGTTCCAAGAATCGGCACTCCCATCTTCATCAGGGATTCTGTTAATTTGATCGCAGTCTGTCCACCAAACTGAACAACTGCTCCGTCCGGTTTTTCCAGGTCTACAATGCTCTCTACATCTTCCGGAGTAAGTGGTTCGAAATACAGCTTATCTGCGATATCGAAATCGGTACTTACAGTTTCCGGGTTGTTATTTACGATAATAGTCTCGTATCCTTCTTTTGCAAATGCCCATGTACAATGTACAGAACAGAAGTCGAACTCGATACCCTGTCCGATACGGATCGGTCCTGATCCAAGTACTAGAACTTTCTTTTTGCCAGAAGTCTCTTCTACTTCGTTCTGGCTTCCGAATACAGAATAATAATATGGGGTCTCTGCCGCGAACTCAGCCGCACAGGTATCAACCATCTTGTATGCTGCAACGATTCCGTTTGCATGACGCATATCGTGGATTTCTCTCTCATCTTTTCCGGTCAGTCGTGCAATAACATTATCCGGGAATTCAATACGTTTTGCTTCTTTCAGAAGTTCCGGTGTGAGTTCCTGTGTCTTCAGAGCCTGTTCCATCTCAACAAGGATTGCGATCTTGTCGATGAACCATTTGTCGATCTTTGTGATCGCATGGATCTCGTCATAAGAGATTCCTTTGCGGAGTGCTTCTGCGATCATCCAGATTCTGCGGTCATCTACGATTTCCAGTTTTTCCAGAATTTCTTCTTTGGAAAGTGCTGAGAAATCATAAGAAAGCAGGCAGTCTACATGCTGCTCCAGAGAACGGATCGCTTTCATAAGAGCTCCTTCAAAGTTATCGCAAATACTCATAACTTCTCCGGTAGCTTTCATCTGTGTCGTCAACGTTCTCTTTGCACTGATAAATTTATCGAACGGAAGTCTCGGCATCTTAACAACACAGTAGTCAAGCATTGGCTCGAAGCTTGCATAAGTTTTCTTTGTAACTGCATTCTTGATCTCGTCCAGTGTATATCCAAGGGCAATCTTTGCAGCAACTTTTGCGATCGGGTATCCTGTCGCTTTGGAAGCCAGTGCAGAAGAACGGCTTACACGCGGGTTTACCTCAATTACACAATATTCAAAAGAGTCTGGATGTAATGCATATTGTACGTTACATCCACCAGTAATATTCAGTTCTGTAATGATATTCAGTGCCGAAGTACGCAGCATCTGATATTCTTTATCTCCAAGAGTCTGGGAAGGTGCAACAACGATACTGTCACCGGTATGAACTCCGACCGGATCGATATTTTCCATATTACATACAGTAATACAGTTTCCAGCACTGTCTCGCATTACTTCGTACTCGATTTCTTTCCATCCTGCAATGCAGCGTTCTACAAGAACCTGTCCTACACGTGACAAACGGAGTCCATTCTCAAGGATTTCTTCCAATTGTTCCTGATCATGTGCGATACCACCACCGCTTCCGCCGAGGGTATATGCCGGACGAAGAACAACAGGATATCCGATCTTATCTGCAAACGCGACACCATCTTCTATATTTTCAACGACCAGTGAAGCTGCAACCGGCTCACCGATCTTTTCCATGGTATCTTTAAATTCCAGACGGTCTTCTGCTTTCTTGATGGTTTCCGCCGTTGTACCGATCAGTCTCACATTATGTTCCTTAAGGAATCCTGCTTCTTCCAGCTCCATTGCAAGGTTCAGTCCGGCCTGGCCTCCAAGGGTAGGAAGTACGCTGTCCGGTTTTTCTTTAAGGATCAGCTGTTCTACAACTTCTACCGTAAGTGGTTCGATATAAACGCGGTCTGCAATATCTTTGTCTGTCATGATCGTTGCCGGATTCGAATTCAGAAGTACAACTTCAAGTCCTTCTTCTTTCAGTGAACGGCATGCCTGTGTTCCGGCATAGTCAAATTCTGCTGCCTGTCCGATTACGATTGGACCGGAACCAATAACTAATACTTTCTTTATGTCTTTATTTCTTGGCATTATTTTGTTCCTCCCATCATATCCATAAATCTGTCAAACAAGTAACCAGAATCCTGTGGTCCCGGGCAAGCTTCCGGATGGAACTGTACTGTGAAAATATTCTTTCCAACGTATGACATTCCTTCGTTTGTATTGTCATTGACGTTCACAAATGCAGGTACTGCAACGCTTTCCGGAATACTATCAGCATCTACAGCATACCCATGGTTCTGGGAAGAAATATAAACTCTTCCTGTCTGCAGATCTTTTACCGGATGGTTTCCGCCCCTGTGTCCGTATTTCAACTTATAGGTCTTACCACCGTTGGCGAGTGCCATCAGCTGATGTCCCAGACAGATTGCAAAGATCGGGATATCTGAGTCGTATAATTTTCTGATTTCTTTAATAATGGAAGTGCAATCCGCCGGATCGCCAGGTCCGTTCGACAGCATGATACCGTCCGGATTTGCGGAAATGATCTCTTCTGCAGGTGTATTTGCCGGGTAAACGGTAACTTCACATCCACGATCATTTAAAGACCTTGCAATGTTGTTCTTAGCACCAAAGTCCATCAATGCAACTTTTGGTCCATTGCCTTCTAAGACATATTTTTCACTGCAAGTTACTTTGGAAACTACATCTCCTACTTTGTATGCATGAAGTTTCGGAAGTACCTCGTCCAGATTGTAATTTTCATTCGTTGTGATCATACCATTCATTGTACCCTTTTCGCGGAGGATTTTGGTAAGTGCTCTGGTATCAATTCCTGCAATTCCCGGAATATCCTGTTCTTTCAGGAAATCCTGAATTGTACCTTCACAACGGAAGTTGCTTGGCATTCTGGACAATTCTCTTACAATATAACCATCCGGCCACGCCTTCTTGGACTCCATATCCGGTGTAATACCATAGTTTCCGATCAGCGGATATGTCATGACAACGGCCTGTCCGGCGTAAGAAGGGTCTGTCAGCACCTCTAAGTATCCAGTCATTGAAGTATTGAATACAATCTCACTAATCATATCTTTTGTTGAGCCGATGCTTGTGCCTTCAAACACAGTTCCGTCTTCTAAAATTAGAAACGCTTTCATATGTTCACCTTATCCCTTCGTAATACTCTTTTATTCTCAAAAAAGGGGCACTCTTGGAGTCTTTTCAATTCCAGAGCGCCCACACTTTCTCAAATTGTAAAAAGTTTACCATATCTGGTTACAGATTTCAATACCTATTTTTTATGTTTATTTTAAAGTGTAATTTTTTTAAAAAAGAGTTGCTTTTATTCAAAAATTTGATATAATATAATTCGTGACTGCAAAAGCAGTACGAATGCTGGAATAGCTCAGTCGGTAGAGCACTTCACTCGTAATGAAGGGGTCGTCGGTTCAAGTCCGATTTCCAGCTTAGTGATCAGAGAAAAAGGGAGTGCCTGTTTATCAGACATTCCCTTTTTGTATCCGGCAGAAATGCCTGTGATACCTTCACTGACTGTCCCTATCGACCGGACATCTGTTTTTCCTGTTCTTCGATCATTTTCTTGACCATATAACCTCCGACAGATCCGTTCTGTCTTGAAGTTAAGTCTCCGTTGTACCCATCTGATAACGGTACTCCCAGTTCGCTTGCAACCTCGTATTTAAATTTGTCCAGTGCACCTTTTGCTTCTGGCACGGCTGCTCTGTTTGATGAACGACTTGCCATATTCATTTCCTCCTTTTTTGTAACATTTTGTTTTGTGTTACGCTCCTAGTATATGGAGAATAAATTCAGATTACACTGGGAGGTTTTGTTAATTTTAGCATTTTTTATTTTGCAGTAATCTGCACCAGATGAGTATGAAACATTTTAAACTGAAGCATGACACATTTGGTATTCTTTGCATAAAAGCAGACTTTGGGAGAAAACTTAGATCATAATATAAAATCCAAGTCAGGACAATTCTGCAATTCTGGATACACCTACATAAATTTCGGAAATTTTATACCATGTACGGTAATCAACAGTTCCGGTTACCGGAAGCCCGAACACCGACTGAAATTTTCTGACGGACGATGCTGTTGCCGGACCATAAATACCGTCAACTGTGATTTTCGGAATTGCCGGGTATGCACCGGCAATGACATTTAGCTGTTCCTGCATTTGCCGGACTTTTGTACCAGAAGAGCCCTGGGAAAGGGTATACCCTGGCCATGAAGACGGAATGCCTGAAATTTCTTCAGCGGTATTGATGTAAATATCATCTCCGTAATAATAGCGGAGGATTTCCGACGGAGAATACCCCTGATCACCAAGTGCTTTAGAACCCCATTGGGTCAACCATTTTGCCACAACCTATAAAGTTATTTCTTCTTATTTTAAAGGAATGATAATTGAGCACAACGTATTTACGCCATTTGTGGCACTTTTTGTCACTAACGATTAGTTTTAATTAACCAGAAAATGCTATAAGATGTTGCGAAACTATCTAAACTGAATCGCCTCAATCTGCAATGCCTGTCCGACTGTACCTAGTGTAGATACACCGTCAGCTTTCGTCCAGTCTGTCCAACCGGAATTTTTTACGTGCACTCGATACTCAAAATCTCCGTCAAAGCACAAGCACTCGATACGCTTATTCTGTCCAGTGGTGCCGATTACCGTGTCTTTTGTGACCATGCCATAATCTTTCCAGCCGATACCTTCAATATGCGCTTTTGCCTTGATTTCGATGTTCAGCGGATTGATTTTAAAAGCTTCCAGTCTGAGATTGTGGCCCGTGATGCCAATGATATTCTCGCAAGCTCTCTCTCCTAACCAGCCTCTGTTCTGGACGTGTGGATTGACAAGGAATTTAGCAGCCATAATCTCAATCGCTTCAATTTGCAACCCTTTTCCTTTTGTTCCAGCCCAATTTCCGTTGAATGTCCAATCTGTCCACCCGATGTTTTTCTGGTGGACTCTGTAGATGTACGGCGTATCCTTGCCGGCAATCTTGATTGCTTCGATACGCTTGTTCTGTCCTGTGGTGCCAAGGATTGTGCCTTTGGAGATATTCTTGTATTCCTTATCGCCTACATCCTTGATATGCACTGCTACGTCTGTTTCTCCGACAGGAATAAGTCGGAACGCTTCGATTCTCCGGTTCTGTCCTGTCGTTCCTGACATACGACCATCAGACTGCCAGCACGCCCAGCCGATGTCACGGATATGTGACTGGTAAGATACCTTACCGTAATGCTGTACGGAGTCCTGAGATGTTCCACCAGATGTTACCTTACCGTCAGAATCCTCTTTTGCCGGAGATGCCGTAGCGATGCCGAATGCATTAAGGATACCTCTTGCCAGATCATCCATCTGACCGTTGAATTTGTTCAGATCGCCAGAATTGGTAATGAAGCCATTTTCCAGTAGTCTGTAGCTGTAGCCCCTCTGTGCTGCTCTCCACGGATTTGCAAGGTCATCTCTCGGTTTGATTTTTTCGGCACGTCCTGGAAAGAATGAACTGATAAAGTTAGCCAGTGCCGTGTCGTATTTGTCTGGACTATAGCCCTCCTCAATAATTACATGACCACCTTTTACAGACGGAACATTGCTGTCCATGTGTAATTCCAGAATCTGCCAATCTTTCGGAATATTAAGGCTCATAATACCATTATCGGCATACCAGTTCCGGTTCATGTCAGCGATCGTGACGTTTCCGCCTCCAAGAGTTGATAATCTGGAAGCGAGCGCACGTACACGCTCTGCCTCCGTATATCCATATCCTACTGCTCCGCAATCACCGGCACCATGACCGGCTATAACATATAAATGTGCCATAGTATCTCTCCTTTCAAGAGGACGGTTTTACTCGCCCTCAGTTCTCGGTTCTGTTTTGATCTCAATGTTTTTAACAGCATCTTCTGGTAGTTCCTCTGTCATATCTTCCAAAAATTTCTGGATCCATTTCTTCACGCCTGATGGAACCGGCAGACCACATAATGTCATATTCTTTAAAATGCTCACCAGCTCATACAATATAAATAGTAGACAAAAAAACTCACAGATTCCAAGCTTGCTGATGCCAAGAACCTTAATATATGTTTCCGGAACCATAAACAGCACATTTATATGCATGATCACATCGATCGCCATAAGCAGGCCAGTCGATGTCAGCATCGCTGTTTTCCGGATTGCCCCATCAATCCCGACACTGGAATTAAATTTGTGCTCTTTAATTGCACGTAAAACACCTAAAATAGTATCCAAAGCTACCGCAACCAGCAAGATTCTTACAAAAGAATCCGCCGAAAGTAATGTAATAATCTGATTCATCATTCTAATCTTCCTTTCCTATTTTCTCACAAAAATAAGACCTATTCGGTCTTGATTTCCATTCGCTTTTTCCTTTTATTTTCCTTCTATTATTGCCCTTACTTCTTCTCGGATCTCTTCCGGCACATCGTTAATAGTGATTGTACCACGCTTGATTCTTCTTACATATGCATTGATGATCGCTTTAATTGCCATTGGTCTCACCCTCTTTCAAAAGCTGCTCGTATAAGTAGCAAATTGCATCATCCTGTTCAGCCGCTGTTTCCTTAATAGCCAGATTCTCTTCATACAGAGCACAAACTGCATCGTCCTGATCAGATAAAGTATCTGGTGCAGTCGATAGGAACTCTTCTCGTTTTTCTAACTGTTCTGCCTCTTCACGATAACGTTTTGCATCCTCACTTTCAGATGCAACCAGTTTACCATCAACGATCTCGAATTCGTATTGATTATCAAAATCAAAATCTTCCGGAAAATTAAACTCAATTACTATTGTGTCTTCTGGAAAGCAATTTTCATCGGCAGTTCCGATAATTCTATTCTCTTCATTCAATTGTACAAACATCACATCACCCCATATAACGATTTAACCGTAGCTGCGTGTCCACCACATCCGGTGGGATCCAACGTATGAACTGAGCACGACGTTAATTTGAAAGTCGTTCCGCTCATACTCGTAGTCGCTTTATACAAATAGCTAGTAGTTCCGTCATCATGCCCTGCTGTAAAAAGAACTGTTGTGCCTCTGTTTTGGTATTGATCGTAATATCTTGTTCCTATTAGCATCGCGGTACCACTGGATGTTCCAAGAATGAATGTGTCAAACAGACTCAAATTAGCAACAGTAACACTTCCACCTTTTGAAAGAGTGCCACTCCATAATTTCTTAACGTTTGCGTATCCACCTTGCCATATGCCCCACTTGCCAGCTCGCATCATTCGTCGATAAATGCCTCCGGTGTTAGTGATATATGTTTGATGACAATAATCGGTTGAATAAGATCGTGATATCAGCCAACCGTTCTGATCTAACGGTCGATTAGTGCTGCCATTTCCGAGATACCAAGTACAACTTTTGGTCAGTGTATTACAATTACCAGTTACAACTGGAATGCCTAATTCAAGTTCTTCCGTTGGATAAAGTCCAATACCTTTACCTTTGAACCCTATTGATTCTCCATTAATACCAAAGCTTACTGTTGGATAAAAATTTATTTCTTTACCACTAAAATGTATCCGGTCAGCATAACTGCTTATTTCAGAGGCTATCGAAGCTCTACTATTTTGTATAGTATGCATACTAATCCTAGCTTTACTAGTTGCTGTTTCATTTGTTCCACTATAAGCGCCAGCTATTTTCACAGTAATGTCAATACCAGCTTCGCGTCCAGATAGTAACGGATCTGCGCCTGTATATTGAACCATTTCAGCTATTTCGTAATCATTTTCAGCAACAGTATTTCCACAAGATATAATGGTTCCATCAGCATTGACTATCTTACCGTATCGTCTTGTGAAAGTAGCACCGCTCGGATTATAGCCAGAAGTTACCTCACGATTTTCACCTGTTACAGAAATAATATTTTCCGAGTCACTCTTAACAGTAAGACCTTCATTAGTTAATTCAAGACTGGTCGGTTCACCGTCTTGTCCCAGAACAATTTTGGTATTGTCATATCTGAGAACTTTTCGTATTTCCTCCAGTACTCCATCTGGTGTGGATCCTACTGAATAGGTGGTAGACGTGGTGTTATCAGTGTAGGTCAGGATTGTTCTGGACCACAAATACGGTTTCTCAGCAGATGTGGTTGGTACTAAGTCTGTCCATGTGCCTGTAGGAGCTGTCGTACCATTTGAGTGAGCTTGATAAGTGATGGATGTAGATTTAATGCCTTTCCCTGCCGCTCCTGTGTTACCCATCTTACCAACAGCATAAGAAGTAGTGGAAGTTTTATCTGTATATGTGATAATGGTCCTAGTCCACAGATATGATCCTGCTGCAACTGACGGTATTGATGTAACCCATGTACCCGTAGGTATGGATGTGCCGGATGTGCTTGCCTGATACGTCACTTCAGTAGAACTGATTCCTTTACCAGCAGGTCCAGTATCACCTTTATCCCCTTTATCTCCGCTCTCTCCTTTTTCTCCGTTCAATCCACTCTTTGCAATGGAATAAGCCGTATTCCTACTGGAATTGGTATAATAAGTGATTGTTCGGGTCCACAAATACTTTCCTGCTTCTGCATCTACTGGTTCACTACTCCATTCTCCATCCGGTGGTTCTGTCCCAGATTCTCCAATTTGATACGATATCTCGGCATGATCAATCGATACAACTTTTCCTTGTAGTTCTTTCAACATATCTTCGACATCCTGTGTCCTCTTAGACTCCATCAGTAAATAATTAGCCAGCTTCCCTGTATCTTCTCCATTTACCGTATAATGGTTCTGTACTTCCTGCACCCGCGCCGACAGATACAGCTTCTCTTGGTATCGATTATCAGCAATCCGGATTGTATCCCCTATGTCCGCCTGTAGATCATATAATTCTGCTTCATAGGATACTTTTTTGTCATTCCTCTGTTTTAATTCAGATAATCCTCTGTTAAACAATTCCTGTGGACTATCTGTTTCATACTCAAATGCTCCGTTGACATAACCATCAAATTCCCCTTGTCCAGTATAGTCGTATGCACGATATCTTGACCATTTTTGATGGGCCTCTCTATCATAAATGCGAATATGCCCTTTGGGACTGTAATACCTTCCGTCATCATACTCAATAGATTCTATTGTAGTTCTGACTCCATTTTCTTCCTTTCCATAGCAAATCATACAAGTACAGAGATCCTCAATACTACCAGATCTGGATAAAGCAATCAAATCAATATCATCAATAAATACCTGTTGTACCTTATCTTCTCCTAGTGATTTATAGATATTTACAACCTGCTTCGTAACTTTAGCACCATTCATCTCAATCACAAATTCGCATTCGGCATCAAATGCATTCATAATCATTCCAATTCTCGCTAAATGGCTATCTGTACGACTCTCATATTTTGTTGCTCTCTTCCGATCAGCTATCTCATTAACACCTATGCTCCATCCGGTATCATGTAAGCACCGATTCATTGTTGTTTCTACAGGTTCCGCTGATACATTCCATGCTCCCGCCACTTCATTGATCAAATCAAGACCTATGTCTTCGCAGTGTACGTCCCATTTTTCATCCCCCTCGATAGACATGATCGTATACAATCTGTCTTTGCCATATTTATCTTTGAAAGCAATATAATTACCTTCTGTAATATATTTGCTATCTTCATGATCTGGAAATGTTTTAAAATCATACGTTCCAATTGCTACATTATTTGCCAAAGTAATCCTTTGCCCATAATTCACTCCACTGTCATCGATTGGCAAACTATATTCAGCATCCGTAGATGGATTGCAAAGCACATGCATGTCTCTACTAATGATAAACCATTCCATTTATATCCACCTTTCTCTATACGTTACTTCCACTTCCGGCATTTCAGAAAATGTTGAAGTCACAATTCCCAGTGTATGCTCTCCCGGCGGTAGCAATAGAGGTTGACTACCAATATCAACTGTGTCCATATTGATCACATCATTGATATACAGCTTATTAAACATTCCATCCAGGTATACTCCATCACCCGATGCAAAATAATTCGGTATATCCTCATATCGTTCCACATTGTACTTCACTACTTGCAAAGCTCTCAGAAGATTATTCCGAATTGCTACATAACCCTTATATGTAGCCCCATACCAAGTTACTTTCCTAAGCTCCGCGCTCTTGTCTTCTACCTGGAAAGTTTTACTTATTCCTGCATAACTAAATCTTACAGAGACCTTTGCCCCAATCTTTTCGACAACTACACATGGTCCACCCTCTCTGGCGGTCACATAGAATTTCGTAGTGTTTTTTGTATCCCATACCCTTTTCTGTCCGATATATATCGCCATATCAGACCTTTCTGAATTAACATTATTGTCTTCAAATACTACTGACACAATAATATTATCGTCTCCATCAGAAAATGTAACAGAATTATGTCCAATCTGGCTCCCTTTATCTGTCGCTCCGTCTGTATTAAAGTCAAAACGCCAGCAAGACCTCCAGTTAACTGGATACTTTCCATTTTCATCGGCAGGTACAATTTTTGTCATCGCCGCACCGTGCCAACTATTCCCAGTTTTATAGTTCGTGCATTGTATATACCCCTCATTTGCAGATTCTTTCGTGTAACTAATCACACCATTTTGCAATCTTTCCGGAGTTACAGGTGGTGTAACTCCCTGATTTAATAACCATCCCCTGTCTTTCCACATATGATCATCAAACAAAGTGACATTCACCTCGTATTTTTTCCCGTCCACCTCTTCTGGATGTCCAATCTGGTAAAAACGATCATCCAATGTCAATCCAAGATATCCATTATCTGACTTCATTGTCGCTTTTACATTTATTGGCACTGGTTTTGTCCCGTCATTTTGTAAAGTGATAACTTTTCCGCCTTCATTATTTGCTGTTTTTTCTGTTATTTTATATTTGTACGGATCGGAACAAGTGAATGTAAAACTTCCTTTTACATTCAACCTTCCAGAATCTACATCTCCAATGCTTTCTTTTGTTCCGATATAATACTTGTCTGGTTCGTCAAGGAAAATAAGCTTTGATTCTTCATTGTTGATCAATGCACATAACTTATTAAATTTCTCTCTAAAATCTTCCGGACTATTACTTAACATCTGATAGTTAATCTGTATTGTCCGCACTTCATCTCTCTTTTGTCTATAACGCCGTCCGTCCTGATTTCCAATTTGAATATTTCCAACTTCGGATTCTAACAGTTCGCGCCCTTCCACACTTAATGTCCTATATCCATCAATTTCATTTTCAATATATACACCGTTGATACAGAGCGCCTCGGAAGGCAACTCCGTACTGCTTTGTTTACTTACTGTATCTACGAAATTATACATTTTGTCACCTTCCTACCTCACGCCTGTTTTTCTCATATTTTGCTTTTCAAGCTTCTTTAACTCCTCTTGGGTATAAGTTGCTGATGCTTTCGCTACCTGTCTGCCATCAATCTCCAACGGTACATAGATGGTGTAGGTTTCATTCCTGCTGTATTCATAATCATCATTAAGATCATCAATACCGATTCTTAATCCGGCTCCAATCTCTGGGATAGGAACTAAATCCGGAATGTCCACCAGTTTCCATGCTGCCTTTTTCACATCTGTGACCCTATCAGAAATTCCATTTACCCATCCTTCACCGAAATAGCCGCCAAGCTTATCTGCTACTTTTGACGGACTATGGATTTGTGCCTTCGCCCGGATTGCCGCCTCTGCTGCAGCTGCCAACTGCGCTGCAACAGATCTTACACGTCCGACCTGACTTGCCATACCGTTTGCAAGGCCTGCCCCTATATATACACCGCAACTGTATGAACCGGATCCGGCTGATTGCATTGCCAATACTGTAGATGCAGACATGGTTCTTGCCGTAGATACCGCCCGGCTCATGCCGTTATGGACTCCATTATTAAAGTTGTTTCCAACAGCATTGCCAGAGCTTCTTGCTTTTCCTTCCGCATTTGAGAATTGACTAATCAATGCACTAATTGCCGACTTTGCCTTATTTCCTAATGCATCCAGTCCAGAATTTACTACATTCACACTGGACCGCATACTTGATAATGAACTCTGAGCACTTTTTGCGTTGCCTGCTATCGATTTCATACTTGAATTAACAGACTTTAATGCTACCACCATCGCAAGCGTGCCAGCTGCGCCACCAGCCATAGCAGCTCCAAATGCAACCACCGCAACAGCTGATGCGCCCATTCCGGCTGCAAGACCTACAACCACTCCAAGCAGTGCCGTTAATGCGCCTAATGTGCTCACAGCACCCGCTGATACCATTGGGAATGCTACGCCCATCAAAGTTAATCCTGCTCCGGCTACCGTAAGTCCTGCGCCAAGTGCAAGTGCACCTGCTGCCAGTATCAATACTCCGGCTGATACTACCAATACACCTGCTCCAACCACTGCGAGACCCGCACCTACTACTGTAAGTCCTGCCCCCAAAACAATACATCCTGCCCCTGCGACAGCTGCTCCCGCGCCAAACACAATCATACCGGCACCCAGTGCGGTAATACATCCTGCTCCCTGGATTCCGTACTGTACAATCGTTGGAAGAATACCAGCCACAACAGCCAATGCTCCGCTTGCAACCAACGCTCCGCTTGCAACTAGTATAATGGCAGCTCCGAATGCGATAAATCCTACTGCTCCTACTGTCAATGCTGGTCCAAGTGCTGCTACTCCTACTGCAAGCCCTGCAATAGCCGCTACCATGCCAATCATACATGCAATAGCAAGCGGTCCAGCATTTGCGAGATTGATTGCCGCCAAAGATAATACACTGATTCCTGCACCTGCTAAAAGGACCGCTGTGCCAAAGGCTACGAATCCGGCAGCTCCTGCTGTCATAGCTGGTGCTACATTTTTCGCCACAACCATTAATCCTGCAACTGCAACCGTCATACCAAGCAATACACCGGCTGCTACTGGTCCCGCCTGTGCAATCTGCACCGCAGAATAAGCCAACAAAGAAAAGCCCGCCGCAATCAATGCCACTCCAGCACCGATTGCTACAAACGCCATTGCAGATTCAACGATATTTCCAGATGATTCTTTGCCCGCTGTACCAACAGCTTTTTCTCCAGCTGCTACACCGAATAGTCGTCCAGCAAGTGATGCAATTCCCTTTCCCGTCAGGCTTATAATTGCTCCAGCAAATGATTTCATTCCTGGTGCCACTGCATTAACGATTTTGAATCCCTTATATGCCACATACAATTTAGGCAATAAAGTAATAGCCTTCGCTACTTCTTTATCATGCTCTTTCAGGAATCCGGCAAATGTAGTCAATGCTCCAGTGGCCGTTCCCATGCTTTCAGAGAAATTATCTACACTTTCTTTTTTTCCAAATGCTCCCGTAAGTTCCTGTACTTCATCAATAATTGCGCCAGCTGCCTCGCCAAAAGCTTTCCCAGCTTCCACTGCATCTGTTTTAAGCACATTCCAATACGGTGATATTACTTCAATAGCTTTTGGAATCCCATCAGCCAATTTCGCAAATCCTGCATCCACTTTGCTTGTCATACCGTTAATAGCATCAATCACTTTTGGCTTTGCGAATGTATCATACAGGTTCATCATTCCACTCACAGCTGAGGCTTCCAGGTTACCCATAGCACCTTCGAATGTTGTCACGGATGTGGCCGCTTCTTTTGCCATGTCCGTCATACCGATATTGGTAATTGCCTGTCCTAACAGATCTGCAGTGATGGCTCCATCTTCCATGGCCCCTTTGAAATCATTTCCAAGTACCGGATTCAGTTTGATTAACTCTTTTCTTAATCCTCCGGCAAGCTGTGGACTGGCATTGATGATCTGATTCCAATCTTGAGCGTGTAAAACGCCTGCTGCCATTGCCTGCGAGAATGCCAATGCTACACCCTGGTACTCTTTTGCACCACCACCAAATACTACAACAGCATTACCTACTGCCTCAGTAAGCTTGTCTGCGTCTTTAACACCATTCGCTGACAGGGATCCGAACGTACTCAATACATCCTGTAGTGAAAACACCGTCTTATCTGCATATGTTTTCAATGAACCGGTTGCTCCGGCAATCCTCTGTATTTCATCTTCAGCATAGCCACTAAATCTCATAGCAGCCTGTAACTTGTACATAGAGTCTGATGTCTCTATTGTTTCTTTCGACAAATCACTAACTGAATTCGTAACTAGTGACACTGCTTTACCACCGATCGCTGCCATTGCACCAAATCCAAGTCCGCCCATGAGAGTAGATTTCAGATTACTCGCATATCCCTGACAGGATTTCATGATAGATGAGAAGTTCTTATCCTGCGCTGATAATATTGCTTTTACACTATATGATTCTGCCATCCTCTCACTCCTCTCTATCCGACAGCTTTGTTATTCCAGCAAATCTGGATGGTTTTCTTCGATTCTTTATCTTCCTTAGTTCTTTATCCAAATCAAAGAACTGCCGGAATCTCTTGTAAACTGGTTTGGTCTTGCCTTTACCGGCTTTCTTTTCTGCCTTTACCGCAAAATTCAAAAATGCCTGACGATGTTCATGTAAACTCTCATCAAGCATCCGAAGTTCTAACGCTTCCATCATAATCTCATATTCAGCCAGCGTTAGCTGATCTACCTGTTCAAATGATGTGAATCCAAAATATCGAAAACAATTCTTCGCCACTATCGTATACAGATCTTCATCTTCTACTGATTCTGAGCCATCTGTTTCTCGTACTCTCTCTCGATCTCTTCCACCATTTTCTTGGTAGCATTTGCTTTCGATAAAAAATCTTTTGTCTCCTCCATCAACGCATCAATATCAGCTTCTTCCGAATCAATGTAGGAATCTAACAATGCCTTTGTTGCTCTTGGACTCTCGCCCTTATTTGCTAAATCCAAAAGATCCACCAGTGCATCTGGTTCCTGATCGATTACAACTCTGGCAATTAGATATCTTGCTCCTACTTCTTTTGTTGTTCCTGGCATTCCCTGAACTGGAATTTTAGCTGTTTTGTTTGCTTCTCTCAAAAATCCCATGCCAAATCTGAACTGATATACAGCTCCATCAATAGTAAGTTCCATCATATTGTCTTATCTCCCTTCTGTGCGACGTCACACATCAAAAAGAGGACGATTCTTCTCGCCCTCTTAAGCTCCTGTCTTCTGAGTGTCTGCGAATACATACGCTGCTACTTCCTGCTGTTCTGCAGTTACTGTCGCATACCCTTTTACACCTTTACCTTCTAATCCGAATGTAAGTGATAATTCTACGTTGTCTTCAGCACTTGATGTCTGATCAAGTTCTGTAAGATATCCCTGGAAATATCTTGCTTTAAACTTACTGCTCGAACTTGCCTGTGGCTCTGCCAGATTCACTTCCCAGATTTCCATCTTTTCATCATTGTCCAGTGCTTCCTCCAACTCATCAATGAACGTATCTCCTTTTTTCAATAAACTGGATGCCGTGATTTCTCCTTCTGCAGTCCCAGGTGTACGTACTGCACCATCCTTGGTTGCCGTAGAATCTGCATCTTTTGATTTTGTACGTTCGTTCTCTGTCGTAAACGCAAGTGCTGTTGCGTCATGATCTTTCTCTGTACTCAGGATACGGTACAGATACACGATCTTTTTACCCGCAATTGCTTCTGCAAATAACTGCAGCCCAAATAACTTTCTGTTCTTCACTATTGTCATCTCCTAACTAAATTTATATCCAACTACCAAAACTCCCATAAGAAGCGGCTGTTTCGTTGTATTATCCGGCAGGATTCTCTGTGTCGGTCTCTGCATATTCCAGGCATAGTGCGCTGTATGTTCGATAGACCTGCAGATGTTTTTGATATCTGCTAAGATACCAGATACCGTTCCTCTCTGCCGTATATTATCATGCCAGACTTTCAACGTTAGATTAGTCTCGCCGATAATCTCATTTTTTGTAGCCTGATCACTCTCAGAGCAATCCGCCAGATAAATAAATGGATACGGCGTGTCCTTTGGTGGTAAGATTGTATCATACACACCAACTCCCGTATCCTTATATTTTTCTTTCAATGCCATCAAAACGGCGCTGAACAATTCCTGCTGTGGATCCATCTTATCACCTCACAAGCTCCTTCATATCT
>OGCN01000583.1_pt1 | contig 57734 bp, 59 predicted proteins | sample 1570181 | NCBI WGS metagenome assembly OGCN01 (sample SAMEA4370584, study PRJEB24528) | human gut metagenome | reverse complement strand
TGATCCAGAATTTCATGGTCGGGTAGCTGAGAACTACCTGAACCAGAATGTTCAGCACGTTTGCAAGAGTTGGTGCAAGTGCTTCGGAAATTCCGATGTTAATGAAAAAGCTCTGGCTGTAAGCCGGAAGTGCTGCGGAAACAAGTACTAGCACAACAGCAAGTATAATGTATTTCGGAACTGCTTTTTCAAACGCTGCATTAGATTTGAAAACCAGGTTCTTCTGTACGAAAAAGTTTACGGTCTGTGCTGCTGCAGTCGCAACCAAAAAGCTTAAGAATCCGCATAATCCAAGGTTGGACTCAATGTTGTCTGCGTAGTTGAACACCAGGAATTTAAATGGTGTGTTTGCAAAGCTTTTGAAGATAAAGCCTGTGCACAGCCACATAATGATAAAGTTTGTGATGGTTGCGCAGTTTGATAATACGTTGAATTTAATGAACTCCCAGATATTCGGATGGTCTGCGATTAACTGTTTGATTTTTCCCATGATAATACTCCTTATTCTTTATTTTTCTGTCTGTATGATTTCTTATTTCTGCTCTTCCAGGTCTTTCTCATACTGCTTGTTCAGCTTCTGGTTTCTGAAAAATCCGCTGATCACTTTTCCAAGTCCGCTGAAGTGGCCGTTTACTACTCTTACAAGACCTTCCACCATTTCCATGGAAACCATGCCGCCTGTCATCTTCGCGATGGCACGGAAAGGCATGTTGTACTGGAACAGAGTATTCAGATCCGGAACTCCGGCAGCTTCGCTCTTCTTCAGTTTTTCGCCCAGCTTCTTGCAGATGAAACGGGCAATTCCGCTCTTTGCATAATACATCTGGCAGAGGGCATCGTTCATGCCAAGCTCTCCGCTCCAGCTTCCGTCTGGAATGGAATGTCCCAGAATGGTCTCGAATTCTTCGTTTCCAACCTTCTGGATTTTTCCGTCCATATAAGAAGCAACGCGATTGGTATAATATGGCATTATCTCAGTGGTTCCGATAATAGCAAGTGTATCCTGAAGACGGATATCTGCGCAGCTTGCACCGATCATAATGCTGTAAACGCCGCCTTCCACTTCCCATTTGTTTGTTTTCATATTCCAGTAGCGGAATGTTTTGTCATCGAATTTAATGGTAACGGTCTTCTCTTCGCCAGTCTTTAAGAACACTTTTGTGAAGCCCTTCAGCTCTTTTACCGGACGGAAAACCTTTGCTCCCGGAAGTCCTACATAAAGCTGTGCGATTTCTGCACCGTCGTATTTTCCAGTGTTGCGGATAGTAAAGGTAACGCCATCCGGTTTTACCTGCAGATTTTCATACTCGAAGGTAGTATAGGAAAGTCCATATCCAAATGGATAATTTACCGGAACTCCTGCAGTGTCAAAATAACGGTATCCTACATAGATTCCCTCTCTGTACTCAGAATTGCGCTCCTGAGACGGATAATAATTGTAGGAAGGAGTATCTTCATATTTCTTGATATAGGTTTCTGCCAGCTTTCCGGACGGATTGATCTTACCGGAAAGAATGTCCAGAACCGCGCCTGCACCAGCCTGTCCCATCAGTGCTGTGTGAAGCAGCGCCTTGAAATGGTGATGCCATGGCATTTCAATGACAGAGCCAGCACTGATAATACCGATCATGTTGGCGTTTGCTTTTGCAAGCTCCTGGATCAGGTTAATCTGGTTCTGAGGAATGCGAAGGTGCTTACGGTCAAGACCTTCTGTCTCGCTCTTCTCATTCAGTCCGAAGAAGAACAGGACCACATCGGAACGGCGTGCAAGATCCACAGCCTCTTTTTTCATGGCTTCGTCTTCCTTGCCGTCACGCTGATATCCGTGAACGATTCCGGTTACGGAAATTCCGCAGGACTCCAGCATGTCCTTAATGGAATCCACTTTTGTGGAGTTTACCATGGAGGAACCGGCACCCTGGTATCTTGGCTCGAATGCGAAATCACCGATCACGGCTGCCTGAACCTTCTCCCCAACTGGAAGGATTCCGCCTTCATTTTTCAGAAGAACAGCACTTTCCTCACATGCCCGGCGTGCCAGCTTATGATGCTCTTCATGCAATGCCTTTTTGTCTGCCGCTTTTTTGTAATGCTTTGCATTCTCTGTTGTAGTAAGTACCAGATCAAGAAGCTCATCTACACGCTCGTCAATATCCTTCTCGCTGATCTTTCCGCTCTCTACGCTTGCAATCAGCTCTCTTGCTGCGTCAAGACCTGGGGTAGGCATTTCCAGAGTGGAACCGTTTTTCACACCAAGGGAATGATCGTTGGACGCGCCCCAGTCTGTGATAACAGAGCCGTCAAACCCCCACTCGTCACGGAGAATATCCTTCAGAAGATGCTCATTCTCGTTGGCATAAACGCCATTTACCTCGTTGTAGCTGCTCATTACGGTTTTGGCATTGCCCTCTTTAATGGCAATTTCAAAGCCTGTAAGGTAAATCTCACGAAGTGTTCGCTCATCTACAACCGCATTCATAGCCATACGGCGAAGCTCCTGGCTGTTTACTGCGAAATGCTTTGCACACGCTGCTGCACCAGTGCTCTGTACGCCGCGGATAAATGCTGCCGCCATTTTTCCGGAAAGATAAGGATCCTCGGAAAAATACTCGAAATTACGTCCGCAAAGAGGATTTCTTTTAATGTTCAGTCCCGGTCCGAGAAGAACGTTTACTTCCTCTTCCATGGACTCTTCTCCAAGTGCAACTCCTACCTTCTGCTCCAGTTCTTCATCCCAGCTGTTTGCCATGGTTGCTGCTGTTGGAAAACAGGTTGCCGGAACGGACGGGTTGATTCCCAGGTGGTCTCCTGCGCCAGCCTGCTTACGCACACCGTTTGGTCCGTCTGAACAGAAGATTGCCGGAATGTCCAGTCTTGGAAATTCCCTTGTCTGCCACTCGCTTTTTCCGCTAAGGAACGCGGCTTTTTCTTTCAGGGTCATGTTCTCTATAATATTCTGATACTTCATTTCCTGTAAAATCTCCCTTTCTGTTGTTTCTGTTTCACTCCATTTTTCTGAGTTTACTATAGCACAACCCCGCCTGAAAAAGACGGGGTTATCATAAACTGTCATTTTATTGCGCAAGATGTACATTTTTTAGTTCCCACTGCTCCAGAACACGCAAAAATCTCCTTGCCTCACCCGCAAATTCACGTTATACTAACCCTTATTAAAAACGTTACTCTTTGTAACACAAGCTGCTTTTTGCATCCGTACTACAGAGTTATTTTTAACAGGAGCTTCACCATGGAAAAACAGAAATCTTCAAAAAACACACCCAACCAGCAGACCCGTGAGAAAATCGTAAATGCCCTTCTCACCCTGATTAAAGAAAAGCCGCTGTCCACCATTACCATAACGGAGCTTACCCAGCTGGCAGGCGTTTCCCGAATGGCGTTTTACCGGAATTTCTCCACCAAAGAGGAAGTGTTTTCTTCCCATTTGAAAGACATTCTGCAGAAATATCAGGAAGAGGACCGCAAGCAGAATCTGCAGGGAATCTACTATGACCGCGCCCACATGATCCACTGCTTCGAATATTGGTACCAGTACCGGGACTTTTTTGACGGTCTTATCCACTGCGGCTTCGGCAATATTTTCCTGGAATACCTTACCAGATACATTATCTGGAAATGGAAAAGCACCTGCCAGGATGCCAGCCAGTATTACCGGCTGTCCGCCTTTGCAGGTGCTCTGTATAATGTTTATTTCTCCTGGGCTTACAACGGATATCAGGAAACGCCCCAACAGCTCGCCCAGATTCTGAATGTTCCATGCACTGAACAGCCTCCTTGCCGTTGGCAGCCTGCTCGGTGATAATCTGGTACTCTTCCAGAATGGTGCAGATGATCTCCATATTCAGATCATTGTCCTCTGCTACCAGAATCCGTTTTCCCGGGAAAAGAAGGGCCTTTTCCGGCACAGCTTCCTTTCTCTCATCCGGGCTTACCGGGCGCAGCCTGATGTTAAAGCTGAAGCTGCTTCTCTTTGATCTTGGATTCCAGCAGCGGCTGCAGCCCCTGAACCAGTTCCAGAAGGTTGCATTTTTCCTCCACCAGACGCATCTTTCCGCTTTCAATTTTGGACATATCCAGAATGTCGTTGATTAGGCCAAGAAGATATGCGGAAGAGTGCTGGATTTTTTTCAGGCAATCCATTCTCTGTGCCTCAGTCTGACCTTCCTTCAGGGCAATCTCCGTCATACCGATGATTCCATTCATTGGCGTTCGGATCTCGTGTGACATACGGGCAAGGAAATCCAATTTGGCTTTTGCAGAAAGGTCGTGACGCTCCAGATTTATGCGGTTCTGGATAATGGCGCTGATCTCTTCCAGACACTTGCGTTCCTCTTTTTTCTCAAGGACAGCCGTGTCAATCTGGCGAAATACAATACTTCCAGAGTACTGTCCATTGTCTGCCATATGGAATACAAGATCCTGGTTCCCATTGGCAAAAGGATGGATCAGCGGCTCGTTTTCCATTGTTTCCCCGGTCAGAAGAAGCTGCTGCAGTTTCAACGCCAGGATATCCAGCACTACCGAAGTATTTCCTTCCCTGTCAAACAGGTTCAGTGCAATGGAAGAAAGAGTCATTTCTTTCAGGCGTTCGTCTTCCAGAATAAATGGCTTGGACCAGTATCCCAGATTTGCCATGTTAATATTAGCATCCACATAATCCCCTGCAGTCACGTACGGCTGATAGAAAAAGTCATCTGCACTTCGGTTTCCATTTCCCTGGAACCGAAAATCTGTACGCCACGGAGTGTCCAGTGAAATGGACATACTCTGGGAAAGCTTCTTGCTTCCGCGCTCCATCTGCAGATCTGCGTAAGAAGCCGTTTTGGTCATTGGGTCAGAATCCCGCACCCAGAAACCATTGTATTCGCATTCTTCCTCCGTGGATTTATCATTTCCCAGCACCAGGAAGATTCCTGAAGTGGAATTGTACTGCAAAACCTCTACCATATCATAGAAAACAGCTTCCAGATATTCCTCCTGCACATCGTCAGAACCCAGAAATCCCTGAATATCCATCTCATGTTCATCCAGGAGCCTGGCCAGTGCAGCATAAAGCCCGTCACTTTCTTTATTTACGCTGCTCCACTGCTCGATCATGTCATTTTGCAGGACTACCTTGCGGTTCTCTACAGTGTGGCTGTCCAGGCCAATCACCGTGTCCTCCATGCTTGTACGGATTCCGCTTCACAGTCCGTCTCACCGCCTTTCCATCACATCTCATGGTTATGAGTTTGCTGCTGCATTTAAACTATTGCAGAATTCCTCATACCAGCTCTCGAAATTCTCATCGGTGAGATACTGCGCCAGTGCCTCTTCTTTACTCTGACCGCCTGCAACAGCTTCTTCCAGAACTGCTTTATCAGCTTTTGCTTTGTCAGACAGAGAATAATCCAGAATTTTACAGGTACTGTAACCATTTGCAAAATTTCCAGGAGTATAAAAACAGGTTTTCTGGAAAAATTGGATAGCTGCTGTCTTCTGTTTCTACAGAATCCGGGAAGTACACTGCAGATGAAGTAGAACCAGTATAAGCGATAACATCTCCTGTTTTCACATCATCTGAACGGAATTTTCCCAAGGAAGCAAAATAGCCTTTCATAAACGGCACGTAATAATTATCCCAGATACGGCGAACCAATTCCTTGTCTGTGTTAAGGGTTACTTTGCCGTCTTTTACTTCAAACAGTTCCTTACCCATCTGCTTCATGCTGATAAGAAAATAATTTGACATAGAGTCTCTGCCGTAAAAGGCTTTTCCATCGGCCGGGACATCCGGGGTCTGCGCGTCCGTCCACTCATAATACCGCTGCGCCACCTGGACAATTCCCTCTGTGGTGGCAAGCTCATCTACAGTAGTTCCAGCAGCCTCTGCAAAGGGCTCCCAGTCGGTCTTGTTGAGCATAGTGATCTCAGTGGATTTGGCCACAGGGAAAAGATACAGGGATCCATCCTGGTTAAAGTAGCCTTCCTGAATGTAGGAATCTACATATTTAGACAGCTCATCTTCTGTGAAATACTGGGAAAGATCGGCAAGCTTGTGATGTATGAGCAAGCTGCTCCTGCACCTCTTTGTTTTCCGCAAATACAGGTGAATGTAATAACAGCCATTCAAAACATTCCGGTAAAAACAGCTCCGCTTTGCTCAGCATTAAATCATACATATAAGGTCCTATTGCAGCACCATCTCCAATCAAAGTAATTCCTTTCTTTGCATACTTGGAAAGATTACTGTTTCCATGACTGGTTCTTACCTTATTTCTCTTTCGTCTTCGCGAAATAAAATATTTAACATATTTCAATACCTACCCCTTCTACAAAAATCAAATTATTTTTTCATTATAACCTTTAAAGATTATACTCCTTTCAGGAATCCAATTACAACCTTGTTTATTCGCCAATTTGTGACATGAATAGATATTTGGGCATAAAAAACAGGATCGCAGCGCATATGAAACGCTGTAATCCTGTTTGCATATTTTTCAAAGTGAATTTTATTTCTTCAAAGTCTCGTTCATACTTCCCATACGGTATCCCTGGAGATCCATGGTTACGTAGGTGAATCCGTATTCTTTAAAGGCTTTTACGATCTGCTCGCGGTTTTCAAGTACTTTTGGGAGCTCGTCCGGGAGTACTTCGATTCGGGCCAGGGTGCCGTGGATGCGGACGCGCAGCTGGTGGAAGCCAAGGTCCAGGAGAAGCTGCTCGGCTTTGTCTACCATGCCAAGCTTTTCTTTGGTGATGGTCTCTCCGTATACAAATCTGGAAGACAGACAGGCAAAGGACTGTTTCTCCCAGGTTGGAAGGCCAAGATCTTTGGAAAGGGCGCGAATGTCTTCTTTATATAATTCGCTGTGGCGCAGCGGACTCTTTACCCCAAGCTCTGCTACAGCCTGAAGTCCTGGTCTGTAGTCGCCGTTGTCGTCCATGTTGGAGCCTTCTGCTACTGCATTTAATCCTTCTTTTCTGGCAATCTCCCAGATTTTCTCGAATAATTCTTTCTTGCAGATGTAGCAGCGGTTGGTCGGGTTCTGGCAGAAGCCTTCGATTTCCAGTTCTTCGGACTCTACTGTGATGTGACGGATACCTTCTTTTTCACAAAAGGCCTTGGCTTCTTCCAGCTCTCTCTTTGGAAAAGAACAGGACATAGCAGTAATCGCCAGACATTTGTCCCCCAGTACATCATGGGCAGTTTTCAAAAGGAAGGTGGAGTCTACGCCGCTTGAAAAAGCTACGGCTACGCTTCCAAGGCTGCGTAAGTATTCTTTCAGGTTCTCGTATTTGATCTGCTGTTCTTTAGTTGCAGTTGCTTCACTCATTTGATTATCCTCCTATGGAAGTTTGATGCTGTTTATCACACTGGAAGGCCTCCTCCCTGCGCGAAATAACAATTTGGTTTATGTTACTATGAAATACCCTAGTATGTCAATGGGATTAGTTATAGTTGGGTTTAAGTATATTGTTTCGCCGTTGACAAAAAGGACTGCCGCGGTGAAATGCTTTGTTCAAACATATCCGTTACGACAGTCCTTATGTTTATTCGCTTTTATAATGTTCCGTTAAGACCGCTGCGCGGCAATCCGGAATTTACTCAGTAAACAGCGGTGTAGAATAATATCTGTCACCGGTGTCTGGGAGAAGGGCTACGATTACTTTGCCCTTGTTCTCAGGTTTCTTTGCATAATTTATTGCAGCGCTTAATGCAGCACCGGAGGAGATTCCTACAAGGATTCCTTCTTTGTGAGCAAGAAGTTTCGCTGTTGCAAATGCTTCGTCAGCTTCTGCTTTATAAACTTCATCATAAATCTTGGTGTTCAGAACTTCCGGAACAAATCCGGCTCCGATTCCCTGGATCTTGTGCGGGCCAGCTTTGCCCTCGGATAATACAGGAGATGTAGCAGGCTCAAGAGCTACGACCTTCACATTCGGGTTCTGCTCCTTCAGATACTCACCAGTTCCGGTAAGGGTTCCGCCTGTACCAACACCTGCGATGAAAATATCAACCTTGCCTTCAGTATCTTTCCAGATCTCTGGACCTGTGGTAGCTTTGTGTACAGCCGGGTTCGCCGGGTTCACAAACTGTCCTGGGATAAAGCTGTTCGGGATCTCCGCTGCCAGCTCGTTCGCCTTGGCAATGGCACCCTTCATACCCTTGGTTCCATCGGTCAGAACCAGCTCTGCGCCGTATGCTTTCAGAATGTTTCTACGCTCAACACTCATGGTCTCCGGCATGGTAAGAATGATTCTGTATCCCTTAGCTGCTGCAATAGATGCAAGACCGATTCCGGTATTTCCAGAAGTTGGCTCGATGATTACGGAACCTTCCTTCAGGATTCCCTTCTGCTCTGCATCCTCGATCATAGCCTTGGCAATTCTGTCCTTAACGCTTCCTGCCGGGTTAAAGTATTCCAGCTTCACAAGAACGGTAGCTTCCAGTCCAAGTTCCTTTTCGATATTTGTTACCTCAACAAGCGGAGTATTTCCAATTAATCCAAGTGTTCCCTTATAGTATGCCATATCCATTCCTTTCCCGGCTGCCCTGCCGTATCTGCCAAAACTGCAGTTTTTATACTGGCGAAATATTATTTTCAACTGTGGTACATATTGCTTTTTCATCCGTTGAATGGATATTACCACTATTAACCCACTATGTCAATAGGTTTTTAGGATTTAATGGATAAAATTAAAATACCAGGGCTCCGAAACCTTTTGTTCTTAGGGTTTATCCTTCTTATAAAACCTCATTTACCATATCGTAAGCGTCTTCCAGTGCATCCAGCGCCTCAGTAAGAGTATCCAATTTTCTCTGGTCTGCGCCGTCCTCGTCAAACTCCTGGATCAGCGCTGCAAACTCATCCTTCAGTTCTCCCATATAATCCGCAATCTGCTCCAGCTTCTCCTCTTTTTCCATAACTGCTGAAAGATCGATAATTTTACCCATTCTGTCATTTCCTCCTATTCGTCAAAATCATAACGCACAACCGCGCAGTTCTTTACTCCAAATGCTGCATATTCCTCATTTGTCATATCATGGAAATAGGACTGCACCATTCTGGCAATTCCATTATGTGCCACCAGAATATAAGTCTTCTCCCCGGACTCTGCTTTGATCTCATCCAGCAGATTATAAATTCTCTGTGCCAGATGAAGCATGGATTCCCCACCTTCATAGTTGCAGGCGAAAATTTCTTTCGCCTTTTTGAAATCCGCACCGTTTCTTGGCGTGCCCTCCCATTTTCCAAAATTCTGCTCAATCAGCCTTGGCTCCACTCTTCTTGGAATTCCGGTGATTTCGGAAATATATCTTGCAGTTTCTGCCGCACGAATCAGCGGTGAGTACAGAATCTCATCTGCCTTAATTCCCTCTTCCGCAATCTTCCTTCCGGTCTCCACAGCCTGCTCATGACCAAATTCTGTCAGCGCAATGTCTGTAGCACCGCAAATCTTATTTTCTACATTCCAGATGGTCTGCCCGTGTCTCACAAAATATAGATGTCCCATCCTTATTCCTCCTGATGTTTTTCCAAAAACTATAAAATTATCCTGTTTTTCCCCGCATGCGGCGTCTGGTGCTTCGCCAGCTGTAATCCGCAAAGGTTTCCTGTATTTCCCTGCGCTTTAAACGGCTGATGGGAATTTCTGTCTGATCCGATAATTTCAGCACATCGGTAGGCATTGCCGCAATTTCCCGCATGGAAACCAGCGCCCAACGGATAGGGCGGCAGAACTCTTTTTCCGGCAAAACCCTCTCAAGCTCTGCAACAGACATGGATACCTCCATCACGCCTTTTTTGGTGTGGACTTTTGCCCGTTTTCCATCGGCCTCCACATAAAGGATGTCGGAAAGATAAATGCTCTCTTCCAGCCGTCCTACTTTCACGTTCACAGTCCTCAGGGAGTAAACGCTGTCGAAAAAGCGGTCCAGGATTCCGAAAAGCTTTTCTTTTTTCACAGGCTTCACAAGGTAGTGGAGCGCTTCGATGTCAAAAGCTTCCGCTGCAAATTCCGTACTGGTGCTTTCAAACACAATCTGCACCCGGCTGTTCCTGACGATCAGGGCTTTGGCAGTTTCCATCCCATTGATGCCGTCCATAAAGATATCCATAAAAACCAAAGAATACTCCGATGTATCCGAAGCCAGAAATGCCTCACCGGAAGTAAATTCCTGGATTTTCACATATAAATTGTTCTTGTCTGTATACTCAGAAAGCAGATTCACAAGAACCTGGCGGTCTTCTTCCAGGTCATCGCAAACCGCAACTTTTATTTCCCCATTCATACAGTGTCCCTCCCGATTTCATAGCTCTAGAGCGTGCTTGAAAAAGGCTCTAGAGCAGCTTCACCAGCTCATATCTCTCATCAAACACAACTGAATCCCCTTCCTCAATTCCCCCGTCATAAAGCATCTGGTCCGCCTGGCGGGTCATCATTTCGCTTCCGTCCTCGCCTCTAAGAAGCACCACTGCCATAACCGGAGACCCCTCACTTCTCTCCTCACAGCCGAAATCCACGTCTTCCTGAATTTCCATAACCTTGTACTTCATCTTTTTACTGCTCTTTTCTTTTTCTGAAAAGGTACTCGTCCAATTCTGTCTTGATTTTCTCCGGAATCTCTCTGGAAACCGGACACACAACTGCATTGGCAAAACGCTCTGTGAACTTCGCCAGGAAATCAATATCCTTCTGCAGCTGCTCCATAGACATCACTTCCATCAAATCATAGCGGCAGTGGATTGGTGCCACATTGGAGCTTGCAAGACGGGCAAAGGAAAGGGCCGGAACACTCTTGTCCGCAAATGGAGTAGAGTCACTGGAATAAACGCCCTGTTTCGCCTCTACCGGGAATCCCACCTCTGCTGCCATATAAGAAATATAATGCGCCAGCTTATCCTCTGCAGAAACACATGCAATGAATTTTCCCAGGTAAGTTCCGATCATATCCAGGTTAATGTTCAGCGCCGCTTTTTCCAGTTCAGATTCATGGTCGCGAACATACGCCTTAGAACCCAGAAGTCCGCGCTCCTCACTGCCGCAGAATACAAACCGCAGTCCATAGTTCAGTTCCTTATCCTTCAGCTGCTCCATAATTCCAAGCAGACCCGCGCAGCCGCTCATGTTATCATAAGCGCCGTGAGACAATGAGGTGGTATCATAATGTGCACTAAGCACGATGTATTCCTCTCTTTTTCCTGGAATCTCCGCAATTACATTGTGGGATTCCCCGTCATACTCATGCTGGAAAATTTCCAGGCGGATATTTTTCACCTTGTTTTTCACAAGCTCCATAGCCTGGCCGGAATGGATCATAGCGCAAAGCACCTTGCGCTCCTCCCCAACTGCAGCCTCGCGAAGATCTCGCTGGTCAATATCTGTATTTGGATAATGCACGTTTCCGTACTGGAAAATAAGTCCCTTCGCCCCAGCTTTCATCAGATCATGGTAGCTGAAAAATCCAACGCCCTGATCCAACAGCACGATTTTGTCCTTTGCACCAGCCAGGGAAACCGGATCCATTCCCGGCATATAATAAAGCTCCCCTTCCACCACTCCGCTTCCGCAGCAACTAAGAGCCTTACATGGAATCTCCTGTCCATCCGCCAGCAGATGAACCTCTTCAATGTCTCCCATTGCCACCCGGAATCCTTCCAGATGCGCAGGCACTCCAAGCTCCTCACACTGGCTCTTCAGAAACTCTGCAACCTGCAGTTCCTCCTTCGTTCCGCTTGCATGAACGAAGTCTGTTGATTCAAAAATATGCTTTAAGTTCATAACCTTTTTGCTCCTTTGTCATAAATCTTCCTATCCCATGATTCTATCATTTCCCCCACCCGTTTACAATTAAAAAAGCTCCAAATCCATCTCCCGACAGATCTGAAGCCATTTTCAAAAATAAAACCCTCTTATCAAACAAATGGATTATAAAATCTTCCCAACTTTATCGTCACTGTCAAACTGATCACCAGCAGCAGGACGCCGATTCCCAGTACAATGAAATCCCTTCTTGCAAAGGGGCGTCTGGTGTACCAGGTTCGTTTTTTGTCTTTGCCGAAGCCGCGCAGCTCCATGGCGTTGGAAATGGTGTCGATTCTGTTCAGGCTGGTAAGGATCAGCGGAAGAAGGATATTCACTGAGTTCTTCAGCCTTGCAAAAAAGTGCTCATTTATTCCCAGCTCCACGCCTCGTGCCTGCTGTGCCTGGCTGATGCTGTGATAATCCCTCTGGATATCCGGGATGTACCGAAGGGCAATCGCCACCGAATATCCCACCTTATAGGAGATCCCAATGCTGTTCAGACTGGCCGCAAACAGCCCAAGTAAGATCCAGGTATTATAAGTGAAATTCAATATATCCATATTCCAGCTGGTTCATATCCAGAATGGAATTCACCAGCGTCAGCAGATAATTGCCTTCTGTAGTAATGTTTTACAGAGACCGCTCCAGCCTTGCGCTGTCGTTCTTATACTTCTGTGCAATCTGCGTCATTCTCAGAACCACGTTCAGCGGAGTCCGAATATCATGACTCATCTTGGAAAAGAAATTCTGCTTGACCTCATTGGCTTCTTTGGCAGACGTAAGTGCTGCTGCAAGCTCTGCCGCAATACGTTGCTGTTTATTTTTACTCTTCACAGACAGCACTGACAGAATAACGAAAAACAGAATCAGGAAAATCGCTGCGAGCACCACCATCAGATAAACGGGATTATCAAACAGGAATGCCACTATGCTGGTTTCTGTTACCGCCTCCGTGTTTTTCTGTACAATCTCCTCGCCAAGCTGCCGGAAAATATCTGCCAGCGCTTTTTCCCAGAGTCCACAAAAGTGGTAATCATCCCTGGCATTGACTCCCATTTCCATGCTCAGGGCAGCACCTGGAACAATATCTACGCTTAAACGATTCTGTACATCATTTCTCGCCAGTTCCTGGGCTGTGTAGCTCATAAGCAGCGCACCGTCCACATTGCCTGTTGTAACTGCTTCAACACAGTCTTCATTGTTTTCCAGGGTTATAACTTCTACCTCCGGCCACATCTCGGAGATAATCTGTCTGATGGAAATATTGTTGCTTACCATTGCCAGCTTCTGGAATTTACTGGAGGAGCCACGCTTTCTAAGAACCGATACGGTTGTGGTCAGATAAGGATCTGTGGTTTTGTACGCAAAGGTTCCTTCCTTATCGTAGCTGCCGTCCACATCCATCCAGACATCCACGTCACCGGACTCCTGAAGCTCTGCAAGAAGCTTCGTCTCCTCATCTGTGAACTCCGTATTCTGATTCTGGGAACCGTAATATTTGTTGTACAGTTCCGCTCTCCAGTTCGGTGTTTCCCGGTTCATGCAGTCAATGGCATTGTCGATCTGGTCGATCAAATCCTGGTCTTCCCTGCGGGCCATTATGTAATATGGGGTCTGTCCGAAGTTCTCTATCACACTCTCATCTTCCAGAATGCGGATGTAGCTGTTTACCAGCGCATCCACCTCATCATTGATCAGTGCATCGGTAAGCTCTGTAGGAGTTTCATAATAAATAATCTCACAGTCAAAGCCTTTTTCTTTGGCAAATTCCTTGAAGCTGTCGTTATAGGTATGCCGTGCCAGAAGACCGATGCGCAGGCCATTGTAGGTAGAATAGTCACCGGCCACTACATCGTGTTGCCCACCTTCACGTTCATGCATGTGGTCGCTGTAATCGCCGGATGCTTGGAAAAAGCAAATTCCGTTTCTCTTTCCTCCGTTTTCCTTGCTGCAGTATAAATGTCAATGTCTCCGCTTCTCAGCATTTCCTCGCATTCCTTTGCGGTCTTGTCATAGCCTACATAAGAAAACGTGCACTGCAGATATTTGGAAACATCCTGCATCATCTCATAACCGTAACCGGAACGTCTCCCGTCCTCATCCTACATATGATAGCAGTCAAACGCATAAAATCCAATCTTATACTCCGGCGTATCTTCCTGCGGCACAGCCGCTGCAAACGTCTCGCAAGCCGTCATCAGCACCAGCAAAATCCCCCTGACCAGCGCCATTACTCGCTTCCTCATAACCCTTTCACCCTCATTTTCCACCATCTTCTTTCCAAAACAAAATATAAAAACAGCCTTCTAACATCATGGCTTTTTTTCTGATGTCAGAAAGCTGTCCAGGTCAGTTTTATAAATAAATTTTACAACTGTTGACCTTTAAGTTCAACTGGTTTTATAAGAATATTTCCATGCCAGAAAATGTGCCGCAGCTCTGGAAAAAACGCCTTTTTCTCCCATGCAGACATTGTATCCGCCACCCCTATATGATATCCTTATACACAGTAAAAATACACAGAGGAGGAACATCATGCAAATTGCAGTTTACGGAAAAGGCGGAATCGGGAAATCCACCATGAGCGCCAATCTGAGTGCTGCCCTGGCGGCCTGCGGCAGCAAAGTACTCCAGATCGGCTGCGATCCCAAACACGATTCCACGCGTCTTCTGCACCACGGCAGAAAGGTTGTCACCATTCTGGACTATCTTTTAAATACCCCTGAAGACGAACAAAAGCTGGATGATGTGTTAATGACAGGATTTCTGGACACTGGCTGCGTGGAAGCAGGAGGTCCCAGACCTGGAATGGGCTGTGCCGGACGCGGAATCCTGACCGCTTTTGATTTTCTCAACCAGTTCCACGCCATGGAGCATTATGACCAGATCGTATATGATGTGCTTGGTGATGTTGTCTGCGGCGGCTTTGCCGTTCCTGTCCGCAGACAGTATGCCAATGCCGTTTTTCTTGTAACCAGCGGAGAATCTATGGCAATTTATGCCGCCAATAACATTCTCTGCGGAATCAAAAACCTGAATCCAAATGGCAGCCAGATTGCCGGAATCATCTACAACAGCCGCGGCGTAGGCGACGAAAGCAAACGGGTAGAAGATTTCGCACAGGCTGTGCACCTTCCCATTCTTGCCCGCATCCCCAGAAGCAGCAGCTTTGCCCAGGCAGAAAAAGAAGCCATGACTCTTGTAGAAAAGGATCCAGACAGCACAGAAGCCAAGATTTTCCTCGAACTTGCAGGGAAGCTTTTAAACCAGCCCAGGCTTTATCCTGCTCAGCCATTATCCGAAGAGCAGATGGAATTATTTATGCGCGGCGACACCCCTTCCCAGGCCACAGCACCTGTTCAGGAAAAGAAGCCTGCAGTTGTGATTCCCCCAACACCAGCTGCGCCTTCCGGAACCAAGAAGCGGGCACTGTCTGACCCGTTCAGCCGTGTTCCTTTATACGGCTGTGCCTACCGGGGCGCAGTTGACCTTGCCATCCACATAAAAGATGCCGCCGTTCTCGGCCATGCCCCCAAAAGCTGCACCTGGTATGCCATCAATGGCTTCAGCAGCTACGCCAGGAGAGGCTTATATGAACGTGGAATCCTCTATCCCGCCTTTGTCCCAAGACAGTTCGAAAACACGGATATCACAGTAAATGATGCTGTATATGGCGGCATAGACCATGCCCGGCAGAAAGCACTGGAAATGGCAGCGCGGGGGATCCGCAATATCATCGCTGTTACCGCCTGCATTCCTGGATTAAGCGGAGATGACCTGGTTCCTCTTCAAAAAGAACTGAAAACTCTTGGAGTGAATATGTATATCATCCACACCGACGGAATCGAAGCCGGAGACTACAATGACGGCATGGCTCTCTGCTACAAAACCCTGGCCCTGGAAGCTGTGGATTCTGATGTGACACCAGAACCAGACTGCATCAACATTGTCTATGAACCCACCATCTCCTCCCAGACCGACAAGAACTTTATGGATCTTCAGGACATGCTGGAAAAAATGGGCATCCGCATCAACTGCCGTTTTCTCTGCGCTGAGTTCATGGAAAACATTCGCCAGTTTAAGAAAGCACCTTATTCCATTATGGCCCGTTATGATGAGCTGGGCCATCAGCTGCAGAACATATTTGAAGAGAAATATGGCTGCAAATTTCTGGACGGGGAACTTCCCAGAGGCTTTTCGGAAACCGCTGACTGGCTGCGCATGGTAGGAAGACTTTATGGCAAAACTGCAGAAGCAGAGCAGGTAATCGCAGAAAAACAGCTTCAGTACCGCAACCAGATTGATGCACTGAAGCCTTTGTATAAAAATAAAAAAGTACTCTTTTTCCTGAACAACAAAATTATCGACTGGATCTTTGAGCTGTCCCGCGATCTTGACTGGAATGTAGTAGACTCCATCCTCATCGGCAGCAAGGAGGACAGAACTATCGACTGGAGACACCAGTTCTCAAAGGACTGGGATGGAAATCTGGAATCCCTGAAAAAATCCATAGCAGAGAAGAAGCCGGACCTTATCATACTCAATCATTCCATTGCCCAGGCCTGTATTCCGGCTGATATCTTCACAGCAAATCTGTCCCGGGACGTTGGTTCCGGCTTCTTCGCAGGAACCGAATGCGCCCTGCGGTGGAGCCAGCTGTTTGAAAACTCTTTAGAAGGAAGGTGGAAGCATGACAAATCAATATTTGAGAAACTCTGTCGCTGATCACATCACAGGTGCCATCTCCGCCTGTGAAGGAATCCGAAACAACCTTGTAATCCTGAATGGTCCTATTGGCTGCAAAACTTACTACACCTTCAGCGGCGTAGATTCTGTAGTGCGAAGATCTGACCTGTGGAGTCTTCGCGGGGAACTTCAGCTGGAGGACGCCATGGATGACCACCTGCTGCGCAGCCAGTACTGTGTGGGAAGCGCCCGCACTCCGGCAACCAATCTGCGCTACACAGACTACATTTTCGGAACCGGGGAACAGCTGCACCGTGCGCTGAATGATTTTTTTGCGGAAAGAAAATACGACCTTTTTACTGTGATCCAGACACCCGGCACTTCTCTTCTGGGAGAAGCCTTAGAACCAGAGCTTGATGAGATCAGCAGTGAATTTCAGATTCCCCACCTTTTCATTGAATCTCCTGCCTTTTCAGAGAATTCCATGATTGGCTATGATGAGACCACTGTTCGCCTGATGGAGCTTTTATGCGACCGGACTTCATCTGGGAACAAAGATACCGCCACTCCCCGTGTAAATCTTTTCGGCTTTGACTCCCATGAGAAATTTCCGGAAGGCGGCCTTAAAGAAATCACCAGACTATTAAAACTGTGCGGCATTGAAGTTCATACAGCAGTTGGCATCAACTGCCCGGTCTCCGATTTCCGTACCATTGGGGAAGCAGATGCTAATATTATTCTCTGTCCGGAACGGTGCAAAAAAACAGCCGAGTACCTTCGCACTCATTTTAATGCACCGGTTTACGAAACAGGAGGCATGCCCATCGGCTTTGATCTTACAGAGAAATTTGTCCGGGAAATTTCAGAACTGCTGGGCACAGACTGCACCGCCGCATTAGATGACATTGAAGAAAACCGCGCCCGGGCTTTCTACTACATTGCACATTGCATGGGAAGCAGCGGTTTCCCCAAAGATCTTCGTTATGCAGCAGAAGGAGAACCTTCTGTCCTCTGTGGGTATGTAGATTTCCTTTCCGGTTATCTTGGCATTAAACCAAAGGCGATCCATCCTCTTTACACCCAGTGCCATACAGAAAATCTGATCCGGGAAAAGCTTCAGGAGCTTCACTGTGAAGATGCCCTGGAACAGGATATTGCAGCTGTCAATAATGTGCTTCTCCTGGCCGGCGCAAACACTATTGTGGAATTAAATACCTACAGCAATAACATTTTCGGAATTGAAACAGCCAATCCCGGTTCCGGATACATTCACGTAATTCCCAAAACATACGTTGGCTGCCAGGGTGCCCTGTACCTTCTCGAGCAGGTTCTAAACGGCACTAAATTGTTGCGGTCGTGGCTTTAAAGAAATACACCTGATTTCTTATCCATCAGAAGCTTGCACTGCAAGGCATAAAAAAGGTTGTTCGATACGCTCTCGAACAACCTTTTTCTAAAAACACCTGAATATTATTTCTTATTCCGTGAACTGAAAACAAGCCACCTTATGTCCCGGTTCTACTTCCTGCAGAGGCGGTACGTTTTCCTTACACTTCTCTGAACACCAACTGCATCGCTCTGCAAAGGCACAGCCCTTCCGGATTTTCAGAGGGCTGGGAGGTTCGCCCTTTGGCGCTGCAATCTCTTCATTCTGATCACAGTACACATCAAAAATAGAACCCAGCAACATTTTTGTATACGGATGCATAGCCTTCTCACCAAGGGTTTCGCTTTCCAGAAGCTCCACGATCCTGCCAAGATACATCACTGCGATCCGCTGGCTTACGCTCCTTACCAGAGCCAGATCATGGCCGATAAACAGACAGCCAATGTTCTTTTCCTCTACAAGCTTTACCAGCAGCTGCGCAATCTGATTCTGTATGGAGACATCCAGCGCCCCTGTTGCCTCATCACAGATCAGAAGCTTGGGCTGAATGGAAATCGCACGGGCAATTGCCACTCTCTGCAGCTGACCGCCGGAAAGCTCATGAGGATAGCGGCTGACGAATTCTTCTGGAAGTCCAACCTCCTGAAGCAGTCTGCCCACTTCTTTCAGACCTTCTGCTTTGCTGATCCCATCGAAGTTCCGCCTGGCTTCCATAAGATAGGTTCCCACCTTCATTCTTGGACTAAATGAACTTAAAGGATCCTGGAATACCATCTGGATATTGCGGCGAAAACGCCTTTTCTCGCCGCCTTTCAATCCGATATAATCTTTTCCCTCCAGCAAAACCTTTCCATCGGAAGTCGGAGTGATCCCGGCGATCATTCTGGCCAGGGTACTTTTCCCGCAGCCGCTCTCTCCTACGATTCCCAGGCATTCGCCCTTCTGAAGGGAAAAACTAACATGATTTACTGCATACAGTTTTTCTTTTTTTACCGGAAATGTTTTGTTCAGATCCATCACTTCCAGAAGAATCTCATTACTTTGCAAATCGTTTTCCCTCCAGCCTTGGCACTGCTGCCAAAAGACTTCTGGTGTATTCATGCTTCGGATGGAAAATCACATCATCCCGCTTTCCGAACTCCACCAGTTTTCCCTGACACATAACTCCAATCTTATCTGAAATGTAGGAAGCAACTCCCATGTTGTGGGTTACAAGAATGATCGCTGCCTGATACTGCTCACGAAGCTTTTTCATTTCTCTTACAACCTCTGCCTGGATCGTTACATCCAAAGCAGAAGTGGGCTCATCTGCAAGCAGCAGCTTGGGCCTTGCAGTCATTGACATGGCAATTCCCACGCGCTGCTTCATTCCGCCAGAAAGCTCAAAGGGATAAGAGCCAAGCACACGTTCCGGATCTGTCAGATGCATCTTTGTCAGCATCTTTTTCTCCAGTCCGCGGCACTCCTCCTTCGGCATTTTGCGATGAACCAGAATTGACTCCCGATACTGAGAATCCACGATACGGATAGGATCCAGGGAAGCTCCAACATCCTGGAAAATCATTGCAATTTCCGTTCCACGGATTTTCTGTAGGGAGCGTTCATCCAATTCCAGAATGTTTTTTCCCTGAAATAAAATCTTTCCGTCTGTTACCTTGCCTCCAGGAGGCAGGATTCCCAGAATCGCGCGAATTAAAGTTGTTTTTCCGCTGCCGCTTTCACCTACAATGCTGACAATCTCCTTCTCTCCGATGGAAAGGGAAACATCGTCTACAGCGGCCTTTTGCCCCTGGTAGCTGATCGTACAGTTCTCAATGTTCAGAATATCCATAATTATTCAGCAAGTGTCCACTTATTTGTTACAAGATAATAGTCAATCGGGAATACAGTTACATTCTCGATTTTGCTGTTTACCAGAGTTACATTCTCATTTGCATACATCCAGATTGCCGGAGCGTCATCAGCAAGAACTTGCTGTGCTTCTACGAATGCGCTTACACGGTCTTCCTGGGTAAATGCAGCATCCAGCTTGTCCAGAACTGCCTGGAACTCATCGCTGTGATATCCGCTGTAGTTGTCGCTTCCGCCATCAGACCAGCGGTTCATCAGATATTTCTGTCCGTCACCAGCATTTACAGTCTGCCAGTTCGGGGATACCAGCATATCGAAATCACCAGCTGCACGCTTGTCGCTTACGTTCTCAAGCATCTCGATCTGAACGTCTACACCGATCTGTTTCCACATATCCTGCAGAGTCTCGCTGACTGCAGTGGAGGAACCGTTGGAAATAGAAATTGTAAGGGAAAGATTCTCTCCGTCCTTATCTACGATTCCATCTCCGTCTGTATCGCTGTATCCAGCTGCCTCAAGGCACTCTTTTGCTTTATCAAGGTCATAGGTCTGTGCAGTTACTTTATCAGAATCATAACCAACAGACGGCGGGAATGCAGTTCCGATTGGAGAAGAATATCCGTTTCCTGCAACCTGTGCAACAACGTCACGGTCTACTGCATAGGATAATGCAAGACGAAGGTTCTTATCGGAAAGAGGATTTCCTTCGCGGCAGTTTAACTCGAAGTCGTTCTCTCTGGTACCGGTTACTTTTACGATGTTGATATCATCATTGTTCTCAACACGGCTGAGGGAAGTAGCATCCGGTCCCTGTGCAAGGTCGATATCTCCGGAAAGCATTGCATCTGCCTTTGTATCGCTTCCGATATTCTTTACAGTGATGCTCTTGATCTCCGGTGCTCCGTCCCAGTAATTCTCGTTTGCAACAAGCTCGATTTTCTCCTCAGATACATACTCAGATACTGCGTACGGACCTGTGCAGATCGGCATTGTGTCATAGTTGCTGGTGTCAGCAGTGGTGTCAACGATAACAGTCATAGGCTCTGTAAGCTGTGCTACAAATGCGCTGTACTCTCCGTCAGTTGTAAATACTACATATTCTCCGTCAACATCGATGCTTGCGATTTTAAGGTCTCCTCCACGGGAGTTGTTGTCGATAGATCTCTGAATGGAATCTTTTACGATTTCAGGTGTTAACTCTGTACCATTGCTGAATTTTACGCCCTGGCGAATATGGAAACGATAGGTTGTGTCATCTGTCTGCTCCCACTCATCTGCTAACTGTCCAACAATCTCCATGTTCTCGTTTACAGTTACAAGTGTCTCACCAACACCGCAGCGGGTAAGGTTCCATCCGCACCAGTCTGTTGCCGGATCCATACCTTCAATGTAAGTGAAAAGTGCCAGATTGATGTGGCTGTCGTTGTCAGCAGCAAATGTTGTAACACCGCTTCCCATTACGCTGCAAGCCATAACTCCTGCAAATAATAAAGACATTAACCGTTTTTTCATTTTGTTTTTTCTCCTCCTGTTGTTATGTGCATGTTTACTTTATCTATGTTCATCCTTCCAACCTCTGGGGCAGAAAGTAAACATCATTATTTTTTTCCTTTGGGATTCATCAGATCCTGAATACAGTCTCCCAATAAGTTGAATATAATAACATTTATCAAAATTACCATTCCCGGTGCCATAAGCATCCAGGGCGCTGAATACATATAATCTTTTCCTTCTGAAAGCATGTAGCCCCATTCCGGCGTAGGCGGCTGGGAGCCAAGTCCTAACAGGGAAAGTCCTGCAATCGTCAGAAGCTTGCTTCCAATATCCTGGGTGATATTTACCAGAAGGGAAGGCATAACATTTGGGATAATGTAGCCTGTCATAATGCGGAAATTGTTGGCTCCGCCCAGTCTGGCCTGTTCTATGTAGGTATTGTTCTTTATGGAAAGAACCAGGGAACGGCTGATTCTCGCGTAATAAGTCCATCCAGTGAGGGTCATTGCAAGGATCAGATTGGGAAGTCCTGTTCCCAGGAAGCTAACCAGTGCAATTGTGAAAATTGATCCTGGAAAAGCCATGAGCATATCGGAAAGACGCATCAACACTGCATCAAACGCGCCGCCCCAGAAACCGGCTGCTGTTCCCACCAGAATTCCCACAACTGAAATAATCGCAGTCACTGCAAAGGCAATCAGAAGAGAAGTTTTTCCTCCATAGAGGATTCTAGAAAAAATATCTCTTCCCATCTGGTCTGTTCCCAGAAGATACTGTTTGCAAGGTGCTTTCAATAAATCGGTATAGTGTGTTTCAAGAGGATCGTATGGAGCAAATTTCCCGGCAAACAACGCAAACAATAGGAAAATCACTGCAAATGCTGCCGAAATTCCAAAACGGATCCATATTTTTTTCTTACTCTTCATGCTGTACGGCTCCTCTCCTGATTCTTGGATCAAGCCACTGATATGAAATGTCCACCAAAAGATTTACCAGAACGTAAATGCATCCCATCCACATAACATATCCCTGGATCAGCTGATAATCTCTTCCGGAAATAGCAGCCACAGCCGCACTTCCAATTCCATTCCAGCTGAAAACCGTTTCCACGATCATGGTTCCTCCAAGCAGGCCGCCGAAGGACATTCCCAGCATGGTTACTACTGTAAGCAAGGAGTTGGGAAGCACATGGAAAAAGATGGTGCGGAATCTTCCCACGCCTCTGGCCTGACAGCCATTGATGTATTCTTCGTTCATCTGCTCTACCATTACCGCCCGGATTCGCCTTATATAATATGCGCTCATGCTTAATGATAAGGTGATGGCTGGCATGATCAGGCTTTTGAAGGAATCTGATCCGCCAACCGGAAGCCAGTGCAGATTGACTGCCAGCAGATAGATCAGCATCATACCGCCCCAGAAGCTTGGCAGTGAAATTCCAAGGAAGGACATAAACCGGATAATATAATCTGCTGCCTTATCCTTATACACTGCTGATAAAATTCCCAGCGGAAAAGAAATCAGAAGCATCAGAATAAAAGAAGCAACTGCCAGCTTAATGGTATTGGGAAGCTTTCTTCCAAGCACCTGGGAGACCGGCTGTGCATACTTTACCGACATTCCGAAATCACCGTGTAAAGCTCCCTTCAGCCAGCTTATATACTGTTCGCCGAAGGATTTGTTTAATCCATATTTTTCTTCAATCTTTGCAATTACTTCTCTGTCATGACCAGCACCCATGGATTCCGCCAGCTGCTCTGCCGGATTGGATGGCAGAATATATGTAAGTCCAAAGGTCATAATGGAAAGTCCAAACAGGATAATTACAAGTGAAACTAGTCGCTTACAAATTTCTTTTTTCACTTTTTCAGCCTTTCTGTGCTACAATGCAAAAGCTCATTGGCAGCGGACTGCCAGAAACTTCTACCTGTATTTTGCGAAATCCCAGGTCTACCAGTTTACCAAAATCCCATGCCGGGCGGTCAACCTGGCTCATGGGCAGTTTTTTCGCAATTTCTTCCATAATATGGAAATCTACATTTTCTTTGTTATGGCGTGCGTGACAGCCCTGATTCTCTTCGTCACCGTACAGCTTCTGAAATTCCTGGTACATCTTTTCATATTTCTCGCTGAAATAATGGCGGTAGTAATTTCCATCTTCCAGAATCAGAATTCCGCCTTTTTTCAGAACCCGGCTTACTTCCTCATAGGCTTTATCCGCATGCTCCAGATTCCAGAATACATTTCTTGACACCACTGCATCGAAGCTGTTGTCCGGAAATTCCAGATTCTGTACATCCATCTGCTTAAGATCCGCCTTCAGATTTTCCGCATCCAGATTTTTTCTGACTTCTTCCAGCATTTTGGGGCTGTAGTCCACGGCAGTTACCTGATATCCCATAGACGCTAACAAGGTGGTAAAAAATCCGGCACCGCAGCCATCGTCCAGTACCGTGCACCCTTCTTCCAGAGAATTGCGGAAAATATTTTCCCAGTGCTTTCCCGGTTCTGTCTTTCGCTCTTCCATACTGGCATCAGAAAATCCGCCAGCTCTCATGTCCCAGTATGTCTGAATATCCTTCAGTAATTCAGCCATTTACCTTTGTCCTCTCTGTTTTTTCAATAATAAAAGCCGCTGAAGACACAGCGGCTTAACGGCATAATATTTCTATTACACGCAACCTCTATACTGTGACTCGCAGCAAAAGTTCTTCATTCCGGCCGGTATTCTGGCTCCAGCGTCATCATACTGCTTTCCCTTCCCGATTACTCAGTGGATATAAAAGCATACTCGACTGTTACAGCTACGGCATAGCACAGGATTCTCACCTGTTTCCCGTTTACTCCGCCGCGTTTTACAAAAACGTGGCAGGCACCAAAATGGTTTCTTTATTAAATTTTTATACTAAAATCATGCAAACTGAGTTTAATATAATATTTTGCATTTGTCAATGAAATTGGCAGAATCCGCGATTATTTTACTAAACAACCACTTCCAAAATTCGTTTCCCCTCATAACTGATTTCCCGGATTCCGGTCTTTTTAGACTTATTAAAATTAAAGCTCAGCAAATATCCTTTTTCCATCTTATAAAATTCCAAATATTCAAAAAGCTGCTGCTCTCCACGGGTATTATATTCGTTTCCCCTCCAGATTTTCAATTCAATTATAAAGCGTTTTCCCTTATAATCAACGATTACATCCGTCCTTCTGCTATCCCTGGTTCTGGCCTCAATATAATAATTTCCCGTTCCATTTATAATAGGTTTTAAATAAAGTAAGAAAAGTTTTCTTCCATTTTCCTCTATAAATTTTTGATCGTTTTCTGCATATATTTCTTCATAATGCTCACAAAATTTTTCCATCACCAGATCCATCGGAAGCATTCCGGACACAATAAATCGATTACGTTCTATCCCGGCATCCTTATACAATTCACTGTTAATCGCCATTTCCGCCAAAAACAAATCATATAATTGTGTTTCAAAAATTCGATTGGATACTGCAGTAAGCCCATTCCTATCTTTTAAAAATCCAAAAGTCACTCCCAGATTAACTAATGGATTTTCAATCTTAAATGGGAAACTTACTCCGCCAAACAAAATACTTTGGAGCATTTCCTTCAATTTCGGATAATCTGACAGCTTTTTCACCATATCGTCAAATAGTGTGTTCTTTTCTCCCAACAGCATCTTCACCGCCGTAAGAAGCCCATCCTTACTCCAGCCTTCCTTCTTAGTAGGAAAAAGCTCACTTCCCGAAACTCTTTCATCCACTAGCTGACAAAGCCGTGACACCAGATATGGATAACCGGAAGTATAATTGTACAAAAATTCACTTACCTGCTCTATATCCATTCCAGTTTTAAAATCACTCTCATATTCCAGCAGCATAGCTCTAATATCCTGGATGGAAAAGTCCATACTTATATCAAAATCTACTGCAATATTCCATGGACTGTTATATTTTGACTCTTCTTCAGGATGTATTTTCACCTTCAAAGTCTTTATATCATATACGCCTGCCAAAACAACCGACTGGAAAGTCTGATCTTTTCCCTGCTGCATACGAAGATACTTTTCGCGAAGAAGCCCAAGAAATGATAAAAAGATCTGATTATCTGAGCTTTTGTCCACCTCATCGATCATAAGGATCACTGGCTGACCGCACGCTTTACACAGGGAACTGATCTTTGCTCCCAACGAGCGCAAGGGAAATTTTTCCAAAATAGGCTGATACCATTCTTCTACTATTTTCTCATCCGCATTTTGTTCTTTCAAACAATCGCCTATATCCAGCATAAGACCTTCTGCCAGACTGGAAAGTGACTGAAAATATTCATCCGCAGATTCAAAGCTCAGACTCAATACAATATAATTCTCCCTTAATCTTTTTTCAAGCAAATAGAGTGTGGTTGTTTTTCCATATTGTCTTGCACGATTTATGGTAAAATACTGCCCGTTTTCAATGTATTCACTGATAATCCGGTCAATTCTGCCACTGATATCTACCATATAATTCTTTTCCGGAATACATGTTCCTGTAGTGCAAAACCTTTTCTTCATACAAACACCTCCTCCATCTGTCATTTATAAAAAAGTATACCCAATTTTATTCCTGTCCGCAATCCGCCAATTAAATTTAAATTACCTCGATCTGGCAGGCCTTCATGGCTTCCAGTGCTCTCTCGTGGCTTTCCGGGGTTACTCCTGCGCAGCAGAGGGAATCTACAATGATCGGCACCTCTGGAAGAAATGCTTTGAGCAGCATAGCATTGGAGATGACGCAGATGTCGGTGCAAAGTCCCACCAGTGTAATGCTGTCGATGGCTTCTGATTTATTGAACTCCTTCAGAACTTTTCCAAGAGTTTCACTGCCGAAAGTAGGCTTGTCAATGGGACCGGACTCCAGAAGTTCCGCGATCTCCTCGCGGATTTCCCAGCCATAGGTTCCCCGGATGCAATGCTCCACCGGGAGCTTTCTGCCCTCCTGGGTCTGCAGGTAATCTCCGCCATGTGTATCCCTTGTAGCCAGAACAAGTCCATTGAAATTCTTCACTCTGTCTACCACATTGGGCACAATTGCTTCCGCCTCTGGCGTGCCAAGCGCCCCGTCTATAAAATCATTCTGCATATCGATCACAACTAAAATATCCATGCTGTTCCCCCTTTGTGTTTTTCACGCCCTGATAAATTCATCATAATTTTTTCGAAAACATACTTTTTCTTACTATATCACCTTATCCGAATTTCGTACATACCCTTATACAAGAAAGCCGCTTCTACGGGACACAAAAAACAGCCGCCAGGCCCTGTATAGGGTTGTGACCTGCCGACTGCTTTCCTTTTTCATCTTACCCTTTAATCAATACGTTAGAGGTGTTTATCTTTTATTTTTGAAACGATAGCGGAGAAATTTTTATCATCATCCGTACCAAAGTTTTCACGTTCTTTTTCCCTCATGGTACGGTTCTTGCGATTGTGTATAGAAAAACCCTTTCTTTTCCGACTGTAAACATAACAACGAAATAAATGACGATTCCAGGCTGAATTGCAGAATCTGCACCCAGTGCAAAATTGCACCAGAGTACAAGACAAAGCCCTGTTACAAGCCATATCCAGTCAGGTATTCCAAAAGGCTGACTGGTATACAGCCTATGAAAGGGAATTACCAGAAGACCGCCTACAAGAGTTCCGATCACCCGGTTAATTCCATTGTGGAAGCCCTCCTCAAACTGGCTTCCCACCCCGTACACTGCACCGATCAGTGCAAAACAGGGATTTCGCCCTCCCAAAGGATATTCATAAATAACAGAAGTAATCAACACTACCAGAGCTGTACGCCACATACGTTCTGTCAGACGGGGCGATTTGAAGTTTTTCAGCGGCGTAAGCTGCCACTTGTTTTTCACTTCAGCTCTGTCCAGCATTTCCTGTGGTCCCATTCGCAGCACTCCTGACTATGCCGTTATCAGCTGGTTTTTTTGACCCCAGCCTGATTCCTACAGTGTCTTATGGCAGGTACGTGCAATAACATCAAGCTGCTGTTTCTTTGTTAAGGAAATAAACTTCACAGCATAACCGGAAACACGGATGGTAAAATTCTGATACTCCTCTTTTTCCGGATGCTCCATTGCATCGATCAATTTCTCTGTGCCAAATACGTTTACATTCAGGTGATGGGCATCCTGTGCAAAATATCCGTCCAGAATCTGAACCAGGTTATTCTTGCGCTCCTCATCCTCATGTCCAAGTGCATACGGATTACATCATCATACATGTTTCTGCTGCCTGCACTGCCATACGGATTCCACCGTAAGGCATAAATGCACGTTTCAGCGGCTTGTCTGTCTGAAGACCTACAATCTGTTCCAGATCCTTCATATCCTCACTGATATAGCCAGGACCATATGCGGTAAGTCCGGAAACCACTTCTGTTTCACATTCCAGCACGCCGCCTTTCTCGCGCTCTTCCTTCTGAAGCTTCTGAACATGGTTCCATAACTTTTCTGTTCTGGATGTAGGACCTGTCAGAAATGACTCGTCACCATCATATGGTGTGTAGTTTTTCTGGATAAAGTCACGGACATTGATTTCTTCCTGCCAGATTTCTCCGCGAAATCCGTCCCATGCTCCATTACTGTCAAACTTTCCCGGGGCTGTCATTGGCATTGCCTTTCTCCTCCTTTATTTTGTGTAAGCTTTTTATTTGATAAATTTAACTTCCGGATAGATAGCCTGCTTTGCAGCTTCTTTTCTCTCGTTGAAAATTACCTTGTTCTCTTCGAACAGGTTGCGTCCCTGTGCATCGATGGATACGATCAGCGGACCAAATTCTTTTACCTTGTTGCACCATAAAGTCTCCGGCATTCCAAGCTCATCCCAGTGATGCTCTACAATCTTCTCAACCTCTGTTGCAGCTACTACTGCACAGCCAGCCGGGAATACGCAGTGGATTGCACCAAATTCCTTACATGCGCGCTCTGTGTTCGGGCCCATTCCGCCTTTTCCTACGATCACTCTTACGCCTGTTAATTTGGTAAATTCATACTCGAATTTCTCCATACGCATGGAGGTTGTCGGTCCAACAGAAACCATTTCGTAATTATCCTCTGTTCCCTCAATCTTGCGGACAATAGGACCCGCATGGAAAATTGCTTTGTCTTTGATGTCATATGGAAGCTCTCTTCCATACTCAACCAGACGGCGGTGAGCTACGTCACGGCAGGTCATCAGATCTCCGTCCAGCCAAACAATATCGCCGATTTTGATATCAGCCAGGTCTTCTGCACTGATTGGTGTAATAAGAACTTTTTTATCTCCTCTGATTTCGATCATGATTTTTCCCTCCGATTATGCGTTGAATTTCCATGTGGAATGTGTATCACAGGTTACTGTAAGGTCAGAATTTACAATAAGGTGACCACGGCGGTGTGACCAGCAGCCTACGTTTACTGCAACACCGATTGTGGATGGATGACGAGCTGTGTTCTCAATGTTTACTCCCATTACAGAATATTTTCCGCCCATTCCCTGCGGTCCAAGGCCAATCGCGTTGATTCCGTCTTCCAGAAGCTTTTCCATTTTTGCTGCGTTTGCGTTGTCATTGTGAGAACCGATCGGACGCATCAGGGCTTTCTTGGAGTTAAGGGCTGCGGTCTCTACAGAGGTTCCTACACCTACGCCAACAAGAAGCGGAGGACAAGCATTCAGTCCATATGTTGTCATCTGGTCCAGAACGAAATCAGTAACGCCCTCATAGCCTGCGCCTGGCATAAGTACCATTGCTTTTCCCGGAAGAGTACATCCGCCGCCTGCCATGTATGCGTAAATCTCACATTTATCACTGTTCGGAACGATATCCCACCATACAGTCGGAGTTCCTTTTCCAACGTTTCTCTTTGTGTTGTACTCATCGAAGGTCTCTACTGAGTTGTGTCTTAAAGGCGCTGCGAAAGTAGCCTGTACAACTGCTTCTTTGAGAAGTGCTTCCAGTTCATTGATGTAAGGGAAATTTGTTCCGCATTTCAGCCAGAACTGAAGAACTCCTGTATCCTGGCAGCTTGGGCGGTTCAGCTCTACAGCCAGTCCCTGGTTCTTGGTCATTGTCTCATAAAGTACTTTTGGAAGTGCTGCGCTTTCCTGAGAACCAAGCTCTTCCAGTTTTGTTACTACGTCGTCCGGTAATTTTTTTCCAATATGGGCAACAAAATCTGCTACCATGTCTGTTAATACTTTAACTCCATTTTCCTTAGTCATGATTTACCTCCTGATTATTAAATGGTTGATATTTTTGGCATTTGATTTTTGGTTATTATTTATCTAAAGCAGTATAGTTCCTGCTTTATTTCCTCATCTCTTACGGATAGAACGGGAAAAGGATCGGCAGTAAGATCATACAGATCACAAAGGATACCAGAATCAGCGGCAAGCCTGATTTCACGTAATCCTTGAATTTATATCCTCCAAGTCCTACTACCATGGTGTTTGCAGGCATTCCAATCGGTGTTGCATATGCACAGGAGCCTGCGATTACAGTCGCGATAACCACTGCTCTTGGATCTGCTCCAAGGTTGTTTGCAAGGGAGACTGCAATTGGAATCATCAATGCGGTAGTTGCTGTGTTTGACATAAAGTTTGTCAGTGCACAGGTTACAATGAAGATTACCAGAAGAAGTACGATCGGGTTCGAATCTGCACCAAGAAGTCCAACGATCTTGTCTGCAATCAGTTCTCCGGCACCAGTTGTGTCCAGTGCTTTTGCCAGTGTCAGAGATCCGCCGAAAAGAAGTACAACCTTCAGGTCGATGGAAGCCAGCGCTTCTTTTTCAGAAAGAACTCCTGTCACTACCAGAACAATTGCACCGATGCATGCGGAAAGCTGAATGCTGACTCCGATCACTTCCTCGAAGATCATTGCAAGAATTACAAGAACCAGAACTACTAATGAAACGATCTGTTTCCATTTTGAAACATCACTGAAATCTTTCTGTTCTTCCACTGCTGCCCCTGCGACGCCTTTTCCATCCGGAAGGAACTTGTATCCGATGAAAATGAAGTAGAGGATTCCAACGATCAGCATCGGAATTCCAACTGGTGCATACATGAAGAAGCTTGTGGAAAGTCCCATTTCCTGGAGTGCATTGACTCCCATCAGGTTTCCTGGTGCGCCGATGATGGAAAGATTTCCGCCAAGTGCTGCTGCAAATACCAGCGGCATCAGAAGGCGGCTTCTTGAATAGCCAGATTCATCGGCGATTCCACAGACTACGGGGATCAGCACTGCTGCTGTACCTGTGTTGGATAAGAATCCTGACATCACGCCTACGATGACCATGATCGCGATGATCAGCGTTTTTTCTGTTCTGGCAAATTTGGTAACCAGACCTCCGATTTTATTTGCCATTCCTGTTTCAAATAGTGCCTGTCCTACTACGAACATTCCGACGCAGAGGATTACGTTGCTGTTTACGTACTGTGAAAACGTTGTAGATACATCCAAAACTCCGGTGATCGTCAATCCAATCGCACAGATGGAAGCAGTGAGCCCAAGTGGAATTTTTTCGAGGATGAAACTAATGATGGTGAACACAAGAAACAGCAATGTGATAGTTGTGTGAGACATTTCTGTACTCTCCTTTCACGTGTTTGCTTTTTTTGTTTCGCATTTTTTCGCTTTGTATTTCTTCTGTCTCTATTTTCCGTCTTATTTTTCTCCTGAAAAGTATCGGCCGTACACGTTTCTTTTGATGACTTTATTATAGCCTGTGTACCTGTAAAAAAACAAATTAATGGGTTGCATAACCCCATAAAAATTTTTTATAGTCTCAATTTCCAGGTGTAGTTTTTGTGCAATATTGCTATGAGATAGCAATTATTTGAAATAAATATGGAAATTATTATAGGTATGTGGTATTTTTAAGAGGAAATGAGCCAGAAAGATATAGATTTCAAGACTTTTCTAAATCAGAATAACCACTTGGATTTGCTTTATGTAAACCTTACTTTATACAAAAATGTAATTTAGAGGTGCCTATTATGACTCTTAATCAACTCCGCTACTTCTGCACTGCCAGCCGCTGCCACAGCATCACAAAAGCAGCCGAAGAATTATATGTCACCCAGCCCACCGTGTCCGTAGCCATCCGTGACCTGGAAATCGAATTTGGAATCAGTCTTTTTTACCGGAAAGGAAATCAGCTGATCCTTACCCAGGAGGGAGAGGCACTTTACGAAAAAGCCACCTACATTCTTCAGTACTGCACCGAGCTTCAGGCTGACTACTCCAGCATGGCAAGAGTGAAACCGCCTCTTCGCATCGGGATTCCGCCCATGCTGAGCACGGTCTTTTTTCCGGAACTGCTCACTGCCTTTCGCCGGGAGCATCCGGAAATTGCTGTCGTTCTGGAAGAATACGGCTCTGTCCGCGCCTGCAATCTGGTTCAGGATGACACCCTGGATCTGGCTCTGGTTAATATGGAGCAGTATAATATTGATAAATTCCATAATGCGGTTCTGGCAAATGACCAGGTTGTTTTTTGTGTGAGTAAAGACCACCGACTGGCGGACAAAAAATCGGTTACTACCAAAGAAATGTCAAAAGAAGATATGGTTTTCTTCAACGCTGATTCCGTGCAGAACCAGCTGTTAAAAACACGGTTCGAAATGGACGGCTACACGCCTAATATCGTCATGCGCAGCAGCCAGATCTACACGACCCTGCAGTTTGTAAAAACCGGAAAATACGGCTGCTTCCTTTATACCAGCATGACTGACAAATTTGCCAGCTCCGGGATCGTCGGCATTCCCCTTAATCCGCCTGTTCGCGTAAAAATTGGAATGGTCTGGAAAAAGGGAAAATACATCAGCGGAGATATGCAGAAATTCCTGAACTTTACCAGGATGTACTACAGGGAACATCCGCTGACGCAGAAGAGTTCTGCGCCGTAAAGTTAATCATCAGAATACAAAAAGATACTACTTACCAGTAATATACTCATAAGTAGTATCTTTCCAATTTTACTAAATAAAGTACTCAATAACCTCTTCCACCGGCACTCTGGTTTTCTCATTATAAACCAGCACAGCCTCCCGGGCATTTACTTTTCCAAGGGCATACAGGACGTCTTCTTCACGGTTGAAATACCGGAAAGGCACTTCCCGGTTGTATGCTCTTGGATGTTCCAGATCAATGAGGATATCTTTTTCCTCGTAAGGCTCATCCCAATAATAAGGATCAAACAGCAAAATACTGCCGTCCTTCACTCCGGTAAGGAGCACATAATGGGGTTCATCCAGAAACAGTCTTACCACGGCTGCCCCGCCATGACTCAGTGCCTGGTTAATCCTACTCCCCGGACCTATGTACACCTCAGATCCCGACAAATATTCACTGCTTACCGTCATCATCCCAAGGTTCCCAAACTCATTCAGCCAATTGGAAAGAAACATCATGGCCGCCCTGGATGTACCTCTTTTTCCCGGAATGCCTTCTTTGCTGTAGCAGTCCAGACAGTAAAGCATGGTATTTCGGATCACCTCCGGCGGGATCTCATCCCTGTCAAACAGATAAATAATCGCATTCAACATGGATGTGGGTCCGCAGTCATATTCTGAAATCTGATAATGCAATGGATTTTTCACGATTTATGCCCCCTCTTTTGTACAACTCCTCAAATAATATGTCATTATAAAAATGCTACTTACAAGCATGATACTTATAAGCAGCATATTATATGGTTCCTGTTTTTTCAATAAGAAATTATATTGTATTTCCCTTCCGTCACAAACAGCTTATTTCACTGGAATCTTAAACACAATTTTCTTCGCAGGTGCCGGCTCGTCTGCTGCAACTCCTGGCATGTGTCCGTCATCCGGTGCATAGAAGCCGAACATTCCCGGCTCCAGTACCGTATACCCCTGCCATGGACCAGCCACATAAAGAATAGAATCACTCTCCGGTGTCATGTCATTCTCCACTGTAAGATTCCGCAAAGAAGCCCAGTAGATTTTCTCTTTTCCCTCTATTAGATACTGTAAATCACAATATTTCTTGTGGGATTCCATCTGTGAGCCCTCTAACGGTCTTGTAGTATAACTCTGCACAGAGGCAAACACACCATTTTCCAGATCATATCTGCCCGCCGGAAGATTTTCCTTCTTCTGCTTCTCAATAAATGCCAGAACCATGTCTGCATACTCCTGCAAATCTCCATAAAGATGCAGCTTGTCCGCATAATCTGTAATCATAAAAACTTCCCCCTCCATTTTTTACTTGACTGCTTCATCATCGCAGTCCTCTGTTTTTCAGGTAATTTGATTATATTAGTTTAAATGGATTCGCGCCATTACATTTTGCCTGACTTCTGATTTTCTTTTCGAGAAAATACGTCTCTACAGCCACCGTCTCAGCACATCCCTGAGCCGTGTCATGTCCAGTGGTTTGGAGATGTGTTCGTTCATTCCTGCATTTTTGGCAAGCAAAATGTCTTCTGCAAAGGCATTGGCAGTCATGGCTACAATGGGGATAGTTTTTCCGTCCTGTTTGTGGAGCGAACGGATTGCTGCCGCCTGCCTGTTCTCCCCTTCAGTCCATGCCAGCGGAGAAATTGCTATGGATTTAAACTGCTTCTCATTCATTGTGCAGTACTCGAACCGGAAAATATCCTCCGGCTTTTTCAGCCTGCTCCTGATATTTTCCGGGGAAAAGGCCTCTTCCAGGGTAAGCTCACTGGAAACCGTCTTAAACTTAGACGCCATAGCTGCCACAATTTGATCCCCTGGCTGATAAGCTTAAGATTCTCCTGCATCTGCATTTCGCCTTTACCGCTGATATATCGAAACCGATCATTTTCAATATAAGCACAGTTTTTTCCATAAACCACATTTTTCAGTGATCCAGAGGTTCTGTTCATAAATTCCTCATAGCTGTACCCAAGATTATGCAGGAAAAATTCACTGATATAAGCAATCGTCAAATTTTCATCATAATATCCTGCAATAAAACCAACGGCGTGATTGTGGTAAATTGTTGATTGTATTGCAGAATAAGCTTCCTCACTAAGCTACAGTTCCTCAACGGAATACAAAAGTTCCTCTTTATATAACTGTTTCTTCATTTTCACTCTACTCCATCTATATAAAAAAACACATACTGCAGCATTCGCCATAGTATGTGTTCCTATCCCGATTATTCTGCAGCTGGCTGCCATTTTACAGGCCCTATAGCTTTGCGTCACAGCCTTTCGACTGCTTTGCCCATTTATAAATTTGTTTAGAACATTGTATACAATCTCTCTCTGAATTGCAATTGTTTTTCAACAGGTTTCCTAATTTATTTTTATCCGTTTTGCCATTTCCTCACGAAAGAAAAACCTTGTAATTTGTTTCTAAATATAGTACAATTGTACCTACAGATTTGTCCTGTTAGTTTAACGGATAAAACAAGCGCCTCCTAAGCGCTAGTTGTGGGTTCGATTCCCGCACGGGACGCTTATCTAGGAAAGCGGGTGAAACTCCAACGGAGGTGTTGGAATTTCACTCGCTTTTTGTTTTTCCCAGACTGACAGCTCAAAATTTATATCTGCATCGGAGGCATTATATGCTGACAATCATATACGGAGACGAACCGCAAAGTATTTACAATACGAATGTTTATTTTAAAAATACTTATGATCCGGAATGGTTTGAAACAGAACTTGCCAGAAAAATGGTTGAAGATATTGATCACTCAAATATTTTAAGCAGTGAATGTATTAGCAGTCCTGTTCTGGGACAAATCCCACCAGAAAGATTATCTGGCGGAGTCAAGACTTTGTTATTGATTCTAAATGAGCCAGACAAAATTTTTAATGCATCTGCATGTGGTGATAATTGCGCAAAATGGCTGTTAGAAATTGGAAAGATCAAGGACATAACAATTAATCTCAGGCATATGATGGACTTTGGAAAAAATACTGCCTTTGAAATAAAAGTAAAAAACGGAGGCGAACTTGTCCATTCCATGCGTGAACTGCTTCCAATAGCCAGTAAATATCTAAATGAAATGAAACCGGAGTGATAAGCATGAAAGGTTCTCATAGAATAATTGTTGAATCACGAAAAGTAAAATATGATTTTATTATAAAACGAAATATCACAATTCTTACAGGAGACAGTGGTTCAGGAAAAACCGTATTAATTGATCTCATTCATGATTACAGAAGATACGGTGCTGACAGCGGAGTACAACTCTCTTGTGACCGTGCATGCCGTACAATTGATAGTGAAGACTGGGAAAGAGAATTAAAAGAAATTTCAGATAGCATCATATTTATTGATGAGGGAAATCGTTTTCTAAAGTCAAAAAAATTTGCAGAACTGGTACAAGGTTCTGATAACTATTTCGTAATTGCAACCCGCGAAAAGCTTCCAACGCTTCCCTACAGCATTAATGAAATATACGGTTTTCGTGAATCCGGCAAATTCCATAATACCAGACAGACTTATAACGAACTGTATCATTTATACGGTGAAATTTCCGCAGAAACTACCATAGTTCCGCAAATGATAATTACAGAAGATTCCAATTCCGGTTACCAATTTTTTTCTGAATTAGCAAAAGCTCAAAAGATTACTTGTATTTCAGCAGATGGAAAATCAAATATCATTCAAAAGCTGGAAGAAAATCGAGATATAAAAGGAACAAAACTTATTATAGCTGATGGAGCTGCTTTTGGTTCTGAAATGCGTGAGCTAAATGTATATTTAAATAACATCGAAAATGCGGCGCTATATGCGCCGGAATCTTTTGAATGGCTGTTGCTCTCATGCAATATTATACCAAATATAAATGTGCAAAATATTTTGCAAAAACCGGAAGACTATATAGAAAGCAAGGACTTTGTCAGCTGGGAAAGATTTTTTACTGCACTGCTGATAGATAAAACCAAAACTTCTTCTGTATGGTCTTACACCAAAAAGAAACTCTCAAAAGCATATTTGTCTTCTAAAGTTATAAATTCAGTAAAGAAATTTATGAAATTGATTAAATGGGTATAATCGCCGGGCCACTCGCTTCAAGGTGGCTCGGCGATTATCTATAAGTCTGCTTAACTTACTTCTCTTTCATCTTAAACGCAGCCTTTCCATTTTGTTTCACGTTATACAACGCGGAATCGGCGTTTCGGCACAGGGAGATGAAATCTTCGCCCTGATCTGGGAAAGCGGCTCCGCCGGCGCTGGCTGACAGCTGCACCTGTTCGCCGGTTGGAAGCGTCAAGTGAGAAATCATCCTCTGGAAATCTGCCATATAGTTCTGCACTTCTTCCACCGTCAGGTTCTTTAAATAAACTACAAACTCGTCACCGCCATATCGGCCGATAATACTTTCCGCAGGGAAACACTTCTTCATGGTTTCTGCAAAATGCTTCAGGCAGAAGTCTCCATTATTATGTCCATATGTATCGTTATAGCTTTTGAAATTATCCACATCAATAAAAATGAAAACCCCCGGCGTCTTTTTATACATTTCATCTTCCACAGACTTCTGAAATGCCCGGCGGTTAAGGATTCCGGTAAGAAAATCTATAGCGGACAGTCCCATATAAAGCTGTTTATCCTTTTTTTCCAGCTTCCCGATGCATTGACATCACCGCTGCTGATACAGGTAACATAATTCTGTGAATTCGCATTTAACAGCTGAACACTGATTTTTCCCTGAAGCAGTTCATAAACTCCCAGCTGTCTGAGGTTCTCTATCATAATAGACACATACAGACTGTGAATCTGCGAGGAATCCTTCACCGGGACAAAAACTGTCATAATCATATTTCCAGTCTGGCTGGACTGATAGGGATCTGAATTAAAGGATTGCTCTGATTCCAGTGCCTGCTGATTCAGATTCTTCTGCAGACGCTCCAGAATTTTTTCCGGTGTCTCCCCTTCCATGGACTGAATCATTTTCACATCTTCCTGTACATAATTTTGCAGGTATTCCATGGAATCATTCATTTTTTCCGCATACAGGCTTGTGATCAGTTCCAGATGTTCGGTATTATACTTCCGGGCAATTCTGCTGAGATGGAAGTACGCGGCCACAATAATGGCCAGACAGACGGCCAGATATAAAATAAACAGTAATTTTTTTCTCGCTGTCCGGGTTGGAAATACAGGTATAATCCACCACTGCTGATTCTTCTTCCGCCTGAGCCTGATCTGTTCCTGAATTTATCCCCAAGTTCTGGGAACAGCCTCCCAGCAGAAACGCGGCAGATCCCAATACAGCAGCCAGGCCTAGCTTTATTTGTTGTCCTTTAAAAGGTGATTTACTTTCAAACATTTGTACTTTCATAAAATCTCCAGATAGTTTACTGCTCTTTTTTACAATTATATACCCCGCCCAAATCCGCTGTCAATCTAAAACAAAGCCGACAGAGTTTTTTGTTCCCTGTCGGCTTCTGCTGAAAATCTTAATTATTTTTCTTTCCCATGCGGTGTTCTTACTTAAAAATGCAGCTGTCCCTGCAGCCAGATCAATCCCTTGAAACGCCGGCCAACTTCCGGTTCTCCAAGAAGATCGGCTTTGTTTATGCAGACATCAAACTGAATATCATTGCACTCAATTGTCATCTGGCATAATTCTTCGCCTGTGAGAATATTTTTGAATGTGACATATTCCAGGATTTCTCCCATAATACTGTACTGGTCACACTCGATTCCATGAGGCATAAAATAAGAATCTACAATGGTAAATACATCATCTGTCACAATACGCTCGGAAATCATGGAATACGTGTCCATATCTTCCATGGTAAGGTCTTCCATGGCCTCCTCATCACCGTTTCTGGCTGCTGCGATCAGGTTATTGCGGTTCTTTGTCAGCTCCCGCTCTACTTTCACAGCTTCCTTATCCTTCTGCACCGGGAAAAGAATCTTTCCTTCTCTTGCAAGTCCGGTAATGGTCAGCGGCTGTCCCTCACGTAAATTTCCCTTATATTTCTCCAGCATATATTCTGCCGGATTCTGCAGATAAAAGATCAAAGTCACACCAAGACGCAAATCATCGCATGCACCTGCATAGGACTCTTTCTCAGAATGTCTTTCCACAACTACATGCTCCTGGGTCGTGATTCCTGTGCCGCGAAAAAATGGAAATGTATATTCCACGTGAAACTCATTTTCCTCGTCATACTGCCCACAGACTGTAATTCCGCAGTCGCAGCCATAATTCTTGGAATATTCCACAAAAACTCCGTCTGGATGATTTTCTACCGCAATTTTTTCATCGTAAGTACTCATCACATCCCGGATAATTTCCTGCATTTCCTTGCGTGACTTCACTTTCGAAAAGCCAACAGCTCTTAAATAACTGTGCACACTATCACCTCCCTATTCTATGATTTAGGCTTCTTATTTCATAATGTTTTTGTACGATATGATATGTTCTCTTCTGCCGTTTGTGACTGTTTTATTTTTCGTCCGCAAAGCAGAAATTCAGTTTAAAGTTCTGTTTTACGGACTTTGTTGTTTCTTGTCAAATTAAGTCTTATTTATTGGACTTTTTCTCGATTTTTGTCATTCCGCCCATGTATGGCTGAAGTGCAACTGGAATATTTACGCTTCCATCTGCATTCAGGTTATTCTCAAGGAATGCGATCAGCATTCTTGGCGGAGCAACTACTGTATTATTTAATGTATGTGCAAGATATTTCTTGCCATCTTTTCCATTTACACGGATTTTCAGACGACGAGCCTGTGCATCACCAAGGTTGGAGCAGCTTCCTACCTCGAAGTATTTCTTCTGTCTTGGAGACCATGCTTCAACATCAAGAGATTTCACTTTCAGGTCTGCCAGGTCACCGGAGCAGCATTCCAGAGTACGTACCGGAATATCCAGAGAACGGAACAGATCAACTGTGTTCTTCCATAATTTATCGAACCACATCGGGCTTTCTTCAGGTCTGCACACAACGATCATTTCCTGTTTCTCGAACTGATGGATACGGTATACACCTCTCTCTTCCAGTCCATGAGCACCCTTTTCCTTACGGAAACATGGAGAATAACTTGTAAGTGTCTTCGGAAGTTCTTCTTCAGGAATGATCTGATCGATGAATTTACCGATCATGGAATGTTCGCTGGTACCGATGAGGTAGAGATCCTCTCCCTCGATCTTGTACATCATAGCGTCCATCTCCTCAAAGCTCATAACGCCGGTAACAACGTTGCTGCGGATCATGAAAGGCGGTACGCAGTAGGTGAAACCTCTGTTGATCATGAAATCTCTTGCGTAAGCGATAACAGCGGAATGAAGACGGGCAATGTCACCCATCAGATAGTAGAAACCGTTTCCTGCTACTTTTCTGGCGCTGTCCAGATCGATACCGTCGAATTTCTCCATGATCTCGGTGTGATAGGGAACCTCGAAATCCGGAACAACGGGCTCGCCGTATTTCTGGATCTCCACGTTCTCGCTGTCATCTTTACCGATCGGTACGGAAGGATCGATGATGTTCGGAATAATCAGCATTCTGGTGCGGATCTCTTCCTCCACCTTCTTCTCCTCCTCGGAGAGCTCGTTCATGCGGTCAGCCTGGCTGGCAACCTGCTTTTTGACCTCTTCTGCCTCTTCTTTTTTCTTCTGAGCCATCAGAGCGCCAATCTCTTTGGAAAGTTTGTTTCTGGAAGCACGAAGAGCCTCTACTTCCTGTTTGATCTCACGGTTCTTTTTATCCAGCTCGATCACTTCATCTACGAGATGGAGCTTTTTATCCTGAAATTTATTACGAATATTCTGTTTTACGATTTCCGGATTTTCCCGGACAAATTTAATATCCAGCATTTCTTCTATTCCTTTCTTCGATCCAGTCAGAGAAAAAATCTCCGCTGTAAATAAAAACTCGGCGAACAAATCATCCGCCGAGTTCTATCATACCCTATTTTTCAGTTCGCGTAAAGCACCTTTTTTGCTTATTTTCCGGTCTTTTCAAGGTTTTTACCGCTCCAGTTCGTTGTGGGAGTTCACGGCCTGGCGGAGAGCTTCCTTCTCCTCCTCGCCGAGAACCACATAGGATTCTCCCTTCACAATCTCCTTCACATAAGTATAACAGCCGTCGCTGCTGTGGATGGCGTTCATGACGAAACCATTGTTTTCCTTGTCCAGCATGGCCAGGGCAAAACTGAGCTTTCCACCCATTTCCTTGAAGGCATCGTACTTCACGATAGCCACCTTGTTCAGTGTAATATTCTGTACCTCTTTAATTTTCCGGATCTCTTCCATATGATTCCGGCTGTTCTCCTCCAGAATATCCATCTGATTAAACCGGGCCGCAAAAGCGCGTTCCAGGGAAGCGCCATCCATGCCTCTCATGAACATCTTATACTTTTTCATAAATCGACTCATTTTCATGGAGATTTTTATCATATAGATCAGGACGATCAGAAGGACGCCCAGCACAAAAATAATAATGATCCCCGGGTCAATACCGATCGCGTCGAAAATACTGCTTTCCATTTATTATCCCCTTTTTCTTCGGTTAGTTGTCAGGCTTCCTGATGAATCGACTCCAGAAGATCCATGATTCGTTCCAGTTCCTCATTGGAATAATATTCGATCTCTATTCTTCCTTTATTATTCTTCTTATGATTTACTGTGACCTTGGTTCCCAGGATCATCTTGATTTTCTCTTCGATTCCCTTGTAAATGAACTCATTCTCTGTCTTTTGATCTTTTTTGTCTTTTTTCTCTTTCTGGAGATTCTTCATCAGCCTCTCAGTCTCCCGGACGCTGAGTTTTTCATCAAAGATCTTGTTTGCCAGATTGTACTGCTGCTCCTTGTCCCCCACGGCCAGAAGGGCTCTCGCATGGCCGGTGGAAATTTTTTCATCCACCACCATCTGCTGCACCCGCTCATCCAGTTTGAGAAGACGCATGGAATTGGTAACCGCGGTACGGCTCTTGGAAACCCGCTCTGCCAGCTCGTCCTGCTTCAGATCAAACTCGGTCAGAAGACGTTTGAAGGCCATCGCTTCCTCGATGGGGTTCAAGTCTTCCCGCTGAATGTTCTCGATCAGCGCGATCTCCACTCTCTCCTGCTCCGTATAATTTTTGATGATGACAGGAACTTCCTTTAAGCCGGCCAGCTTTGCGGCTCTCCATCTCCGCTCTCCGGCGATGATCTCATAGTAATCATCCTGTTTCTGGACAACCAGCGGCTGAATGATACCAAACTGTTTGATGGAATCAGCCAACTCCAGAAGAGCATCCTCGTTGAAATTTTTACGCGGCTGTTCCCGGTTGGGCTCCACCTCGGTAATCTTGACCATCACTTCTTCTTTTTTGATGACCTTCTCCACAACCACTTCTTTTTTTACTTCCGGTTTGGCAGGCGCTGCTTTTTTATGACCTGTTGAAGGGATCAGGCTGTCCAGTCCTTTTCCCAGTCCGTTCTTTCTTACCATTCTTCCTCATTCCCCCTGTTGATCACTTCTTCCGCCAGCAGACGATAACTCTCCGCTCCTGTCGATCTTGCATCGTATTTGGTGATGGGCATTCCATAGCTGGGTGCCTCAGCCAGACGCACGTTTCTCGGAATGATGGTCTTGTAGATTTTCTGATCAAGATTTGCCTTCACATTTTCCACTACCTGAAGAGAAAGATTCGTTCTCGCATCGTACATCGTGAAAACCACGCCCTCAATCTCAAGATTCGGATTCAGCCGGTCTCTCACCAGCTCCACGGTGTTCATCAGCTGAGAAAGTCCTTCCAGCGCATAATACTCACACTGGATTGGCACCAGCACCGTATCTGCCGCGCACATCGCGTTGATGGTCAGTGTGTTTAAGGACGGCGGACAGTCGATGATGATGAAATCGTAATCCGCTCTCACCTGGTCCACAGCCTTCTTCAAAATGAACTCTTTCTCCTCAAAACCGGTGAGCTCGATCTCTGCTGCTGCCAGATTGATATTGGAAGAAATGATGTCCAGATTTTCAAAAACTTCTTTCTGGATGCACTCTTCGATCGTAGTCTCTCCGATCAGTAATTCATAAACAGTGTTTTCCACCTCATTTTTTTCTACGCCCAGACCGCTGCTGGTATTTCCCTGGGGATCTGTATCAATAACCAGAATTTTCTTGCCGAGATCTGCAAGAGATGCGGACAAATTGATCGCCGTGGTCGTCTTGCCGACTCCGCCCTTCTGATTCGCGATTACGATTGTTCTTCCCATATCTATGTATATTCCCCTTTCTCCTATGACTCGTGTTTCTTATTATAACACTTGCCATTCAATTGTCTACTGGAAATCTTTCTTTATGTTTCACGTGAAACATCTTTTTGTAAAACATCATTCTTGTTTTCACTCCTGCAATGTTTCATGTGAAACATTTTACTTTTTTGCCTTTTTCTCCAGCTCTTCCACTTCTTCCAGCATTTTCCGGAAATTTTCCTGTTTTTTTTCCAGCTGCTGCTCCTCTTCTTCCAGCTTTCGAAGTTCTTCTTTCAGAATCATATTGTTTTTCTGAAGATCTGCCAGCTGTTCTCTTAAGGAACCTTCGCTCCTTCTCGGTGAAAAATATTCCATATCGAATTCTTTTTTCGACTGGATTCTCGCAATCTTTTTATCTATCGTTTCTTTTTCAAGACGCTGCTCTTCTATCTCCGCTGTATTGGCTTTTCTCTGCTCTTCTATCTCATGAAGAACGCTCTTCAAATATTCCCGAACCATCATGGTCTCCTCTCCAAACTGCTACAATACAGTTCAAAAGGTCAGATGCCTTCTCCTGCAAGCAGAAAAGGCACCCGACTTTTTAAACCTATTGTAGCAGATTTTTTTATCCTACGCAATCCGGGTGAGAAAAACATTGTATCAAAGATGGTTTTGGATTATAATAAAGGCAGATTTACGCATGCCCAAATACCAGTAACTATTCATTTTTTTCATACTTTTAAAAGGAGTCGCTGTTATGAAGCATAAACTTAGAAACGCAATAATTTTGACCTCCGTCTGTGTTGGATCTCTTCATATAATCAACCAGCTTATTTCCACCGCTGCTACGGTGAAGAACCTGCTCCCAGTCCGTCCCGGAAAATTTTTCGACTGGAGACATGGAAGGGTTTATTATCGGAAATTCGGTTCCGGAAAACCGCTTCTTCTGATTCACGACCTGGATCCCTCCTCTTCCGCCTATGAATGGAATCAGCTGGAGCAGCAGCTGGCCAAGGACTTCACAGTCTATTCCATCGATCTCCCCGGCTGCGGAAGATCTGACAAGCCGAACATGATCTACACCAACTACTTCTATGTGCAGCTTCTCAATGACTTCACGGAAAAAGTCATCAAGAGAAAAACCAGCGTGGCTGCCACCGGTCTCTCCGGTTCCTTTGTGATCATGGCTGCCAACAACAACGAAAATCTCTTTGACAAGATCTTCCTCATCAACCCGAAGAGCATCAACGCCCTGAATCAGATCCCCAATCCGAAGTCCCGGATCGCGAAGCTTCTGATCAACTGTCCCGTACTGGGAACCACGCTTTACTACATTCTGATGAACCGTACGAACGTGGAATACAATTTCACCGAAACCTATTTCCACAATCCTTTCCAGCTCTCCCGACGGACCGTGGACATCTACCATGAATGTGCCCACCGGAAAGGAAACGGCGGAAAATATCTGCTGTCCAGCATCAAGGGCAACTTTGTAAATATTGATATTTCCCACGCCCTGAAAAATCTGGACAACAGCATCTACATTATCGGCGGAGCTTCCATTCCCGGCATCAACAGCATTATTCATGGCTATGAAACTCTGAATCCTGCCATCGAGAGCGCCCTCGTGGAAAAAACCGCTTACCTTCCTCAGCTGGAATGCCCGGAAGCATTCTACCAGACCATGAAAGTCTTCTTCTGATTTTCTTTGTAAAAAAGGCTGCCGCCCGCAAACTCTTGCCTGGGCGACAGCCTCTTTTTTTCTCCGTGCGGAGCTTATTTAATTGGCTCCTTGGAAGGCGTCCCTGCCTTCCGCGGATATTTCTTCGGCGTCTCTTTCACTTTTTCAATCACCACCAGCGTACGGTCAATATCTGTACCTGGAAGCTCAAACCGTACGGTATCCCTGTACTCTCCTCCCAGCACTTTGATGGCCCTGGAAGCCTCTGAAAGCTCCGTATCGACGCTTCCGGACTTGTAGGGAACAAACATACCGCCTGTCTTCACAAAGGGCAGGCAATACTCGCTGAGAGACGACAGATTGGCCACGGCCCGGGACACCACGAGGTCAAAGCCTTCCCGGTATTCCTTCTGTTTCGCAATATCCTCGGCTCTTCCGTGAATCGCCGTGATCCCCGTAAGCCCCAGATTTTCAATGACCGCATTGAGAAATTTCACTCTTTTATTCAGAGAGTCCAGGAGCACTACCTCAAGCTCCGGATAAACGATCTTTAAGGGGATTCCCGGAAAACCGGCTCCCGTTCCAACATCCAGAAGCCGTTTCTCTCCTTCCATAGAAACTGCCTTTCCAAGGGCGCAGCTGTCCACAAAATGCTTACTCAAAACCTCCTCAAACTCCGTGATAGCCGTCAGGTTCATGACCTCGTTCCACTCGATGAGGAGCTTATAATACTCCAAAAACTGCTCCGTCTGCTTCTCTGTAAGAGAGATCCCAAAATCCTTACAGCCTTCTGTCAAAATCTTTGTATCCGCCATTCTTCACCTGTTTCCTTTCTATTCTCTGCTGACTGAAGTGTTTTCAGCCCCATACAGCCCTTCTTGCTCCTTACCCTCTGTGACTTTCCAGATATACCAGCAGAACCGAGATATCTGCCGGTGAAACGCCGGAAATTCTGGACGCCTGTCCGATGGAAGTCGGCTCATACTCTTTTAACTTCTGCTTGGCCTCCAGTCTCAAACTATAGACATCATCATAATCAATATCCTTCGGAATCTTCTTCGTCTCCAGCTTCTTAAACTGCTCTACCTGCCGTTTCTGCCGCTGAATATAGCCCTCATACTTGATCTCAATATTCACTTGCTCCTGAACATCCGCCCGAAGCTCTGGCCGGTTCTCGTCGATCTCCGCGAGCTCCTCATAGCTCAATTCCGGCCGCCGGATCAGCTCTCCCAGAGTCGTTCCTGATTTTAAAGGCGTGCTTCCGTGTTTCTCCAGAAAAGCCTGCACCTTCTCGTTGGCGCCGATATTCGTGTGCTCGACCCGCTTGATCTCCTCTTCGATCTCCTTCTCTTTTCTGAGAAGGGCCTGGTACCGTTCCTCGGAGATCAGTCCTACCTCATAGCCCTTCTTCGTCAGCCGGAGATCCGCATTATCCTGCCGTAACAGCAGCCGGTATTCTGCTCGCGAGGTCATCATACGGTAGGGCTCCCGGTTCTCCTTCGTCACCAGATCATCGATCAGAACGCCGATATAGCACTCGGAACGATCCAGAATCAACGGCTCTCTTCCCAGTACCTTCATGGCCGCATTGATGCCTGCCACCAGTCCCTGGGCTGCTGCCTCCTCGTACCCGGAGCTTCCATTGAACTGGCCGCCGCTGAAGAGTCCCGGAAGCTTCTTGAACTCCAGAGAGGAATCCAGCTCTTTGGGGTTGATACAGTCATATTCAATCGCATAAGCGTTCCGTACGATGACCGCATGCTCCAACCCTGCCACCGTACGGTACATGGCGTACTGCACATCCTCCGGAAGAGAGCTCGACATACCACCCACATACATCTCATTGGTGTTCAGTCCCTCGGGCTCGATGAAGACCTGATGCCTGTTTTTATCCGCAAAGCGTACCACTTTATCCTCGATCGACGGACAGTATCTGGGGCCTGTTCCCTCGATCATGCCGGAATACAGCGGAGAACGATCGAGATTTTCCCTGATAATTTCATGGGTTTTCTCATTGGTATAGGTCAGCCAGCAGGAGGCCTGATCGATCTGCACGCTCTCCGGGTCTGTGGTAAAGGAAAATGGCACTACTCTCTCATCGCCGAACTGCTCTTCCATCTTGGAAAAATCAATGGAACGTTTGTCGATTCTGGCCGGAGTTCCGGTCTTAAACCGTCGCATCTCGATGCCGTGAGCCTTCAGGGAATCCGTGAGATAGTTCGCTGCCTGCAGGCCGTTGGGTCCCGTGTAGGTGCTCACATCTCCATAGATGCATCTGGCTCTCAGGTAGGTTCCTGTACACAGTATACAAGTTTTACAATTGTATACTGCGCCGGAATAGGTCTTTACCCCTGTTAATTTTCCATCCTCATCTGTCAAAATCTCCGTCACTTCCTGCTGCCGGATTGTCAGATTTTCCGTGTTCTCCAGAACCTTCCTCATCTCTTTGCTGTACTCGGCCTTATCCGCCTGGGCTCTTAAAGAGTGAACAGCCGGTCCTTTCGACTGATTCAGCATCTTCGACTGAATAAAGGTTTTATCAATGTTCTTGCCCATTTCTCCGCCCAGCGCATCCAGCTCTCTCACCAGATGGCCTTTGGAGGTTCCGCCGATATTCGGGTTGCAGGGCATCATCGCAATGCTCTCCACGCTCACTGTGAAAAGCTGCGTTTTAAGCCCCAGCCTTGCACAAGCCAGCGCCGCCTCACAGCCTGCATGGCCTGCTCCCACTACTACTACATCTACATTTTCCATGATTGTATTCATAATACAATTTTCCTTTCATTTTGTATACAATGTGCAATATCTCTCAATTTTGTCATTTTTTGCCAGAAAGAAGATCCCGTTTCCACTCCGTACGGAACCAGGATCTTCCCTTCTTTTTTACTATTATTTATGCGATTTTTCAAGAGGTTTCTGCAGGTTTTATTTTCCCGTACAGAACTTGCTGAAGATCTCGTTTACCAGGTCTTCCCCGAGGCTCTCGCCAAGGATCCTTCCCAGGGCCTCGTAGGCGCTCATAAGGTCGATAGAGAAGAAATCCTCAGGCATACCCGCCTCAATGCTTTCTCCTACCTGTATGAGGCTTCTGTGGGCTTCCAGGAGGGCCTGTTTCTGTCTCGCGTTGGTGATATAGACCTGATCATTGAAAGAGAGCTCTCCGCCGAAGAACATCTCCTTCACCTTCTCTGAGAGCCGTTCAAGCCCTTTGTTTTCCAGGGCGGAAATCGGGATGATCTCCGTCTTGTCCACACCGGCCTCACGAAGCTTTTCCACAAGGCTCTCCTCTGTGGTCACAGCCTCAAGGTCCGTCTTATTTAAGAGCACCATGGCCTTCTTCTCTTTCAAAAGCTCCATGATCTCCTGATCATTCTCATCCAGCCTGGTGGAGGAATCCGCCACATAAAGGATTAGGTCTGCGTCCCGCACCGATTCCCGGCTTCGTTTCACGCCGATCTTTTCCACCACGTCCTCAGTCTGACGGATGCCGGCCGTATCCACCAGCAGCAGCGTCACGCCTCCTAAGTTTACCTTCTCCTCCAGCGTATCCCGGGTGGTTCCCGCGATATCCGTTACGATGGCCCGCTCCTCTCCCGTGAGCACGTTTAAGAGGGAGGATTTTCCCGCGTTGGGTTTTCCAAGGATTACGGTCCGGATGCCCTCGGTCATAATCTTTCCGTCCTCGGAATTTCTAAGAAGCGTCTCCACCTCTTTTTTCCAGCCCTCGTTCTTTTCACCCAGCTCTTCCGGATAGCCCTCAAGAGAAATATGCTCCGGGTCATCCAGGGCAGACTCGATGTGGGCGATCTCATAAAGGATACCGGCTCTCAGAGCCTTTATACGCTCCTGTACCGCCCCTTTCAGCTGTTTGACGGAACTCCTTAAGGCATACTCATTCTGGGCCTCTATAACGTCCATAACGGCCTCAGCCTGGGATAGATCAATCCGGCCATTCAGAAAAGCCCGCTTGGTAAATTCTCCGGGCTCTGCTGCCCTGACTCCATGCTTCAATACAGTCTCCAAAACCCTTCTCACGGCAAAGACGCCGCCGTGGCAGTTGATCTCCACGGTATCCTCCGCCGTGTAGCTTCTGGGCCCTCTAAGAAGCATTACCAGCACCTCATCGATGACCTCCTCTCCATCCACGATAAAGCCGTAATGGATCGTGTGGGAAGGCTGTTCGGAAAGCTTCTTTTTCTTCTTTGTACCGGAATCGTAGATCTGATCCGCTATGTCAAAAGCCTCGGCTCCGCTGATTCTCACAATGCCGATCCCCGCCGGGCTCATGGCCGTGGAGACCGCAGCTATCGTATCACTGTTCATATGAACCTCCTTAAAAAAAGAAGGAGATGCGATTCACATCCCCTTCTCATCTGGCGGCAGCTCTTATCTCTCTCTGCCGTTATTGTTATTATTTTTCAGTGTGACTACCACCTTACGGTAGGGTTCTTCACCCTCGCTGTGAGTGGCCACATAAGGATTGTTCTGCAGTGCAGAATGGATGATCCTTCTCTCATACGGATTCATGGGCTCCAGGAATACCGGCTTTCTGGTGCGTCTCACCTTGGAAGCAATGTTCCTTGCAAGGTTCTCCAGAGTTTCTTTTCTCCGTCTGCGGTAGTCCTCAGTGTCTACTTTTACGCGGACATAGGGACCGTTTCCTTTGTTTACCACAAGGCTGGTCAGATACTGAACGGAATCCAGGGTCTGTCCTCTTTTTCCGATCAGCACACCCATCTCGTCACCGTTGAGATCAATGTTCAAGGTGCCTTCCTCATCAAAGGAGGCCTTGATCTCTACCTGCATATTCATGGCGTTTAAGGTTCCCTTCAGGAAATCCTCCGCTCTCTTGATGGCTGCCTCTTTATCCAGCGGAGCCTTCGCCGGTCTCTCTGCTGCCGGCTCTTTTGCCGGTGCTGCTTCCCTGCGGACAGGCTCTTTTACTGCTTTGACTTCTTCCCGTACGGGCTCCTTCACAGGAGCTTTCGGTGCGGGCTTCGGAGCCGGTTTCTCTGCTTTTTTCACCGGTGTCTCCACCACTTCCTCAAAGTTTTCTTCGGGAGCTTCTTCTTTCTTGCGGGCCATAATGACTGCGGGTCTGCTTCCGAAGCCTAAGAAGCCGGTGCTTCCTTTTTCGACTACTTCATACTCGATATTATCACTGCTTGTGCCTAACTGAATGGAAGCTTCTGTGATCGCATCATCCACCGTTTTGGCTGAGATTCTGATGTATTCCATAGTACCCCTCCTGTTTTTGCTTACCTCTTATTTCTTCTTTCCGGTTTTCTCGTTATACTGCTCTACCATACGGGCTTTTGCCGCGATGCTTCCCGGTTTCGCCGTGTGGCTTTTGTAGTATTCCGTGGATTTCTCCATCTGTTTCTGCCGGGCTTCCTCTTTCTGCTTCTGAACCTTCTCATCCTCTTCCGGATCTGCCTGTTTGGAAGCTGCCATCATGGCCTGCTTGGAGATCGTCTGAGGCGGAAGTCCCATCTTTTTACGCTTCTCGTTGTTTTTCTCCACGTTCTTCTGGATCATCTCATCCAGGTCGATCTTGTCGATCTGTTTGTTTACGATGATCTGCTGAATCATACGCACAACGGCGCTGGCTACCCAGTAGATACCAAGACCGGTGGGCAGGGTGAAACAGAATACAACGGACATCAACGGCATAACATTGTTCATCATCTTCATGGAAGCTTCCATGGTTCCACCCTCGGAATTGTTGGAAGGCGTTGTTGCTGCAGTGGAAAGCTTCACGCTGAACCACTGGGTCAGACCGGAAAGGATCGGGATCAGAAGAGCTCCGATCACGAGAAGAATGGCTCCGCTCTCCAGGCCGCTTCTGATGATATTTAACGGAGAATCCGCAATATTCAGGCCCAGGAAATAGTTCATGCGGTCCATCTCGCCCTGTGTCTTTGTTACCAGATCAGAGAAATCCGGAAACTTCTCTGCGAGAGTTTCCCAGTCTGTGGGTTTGCATTTGTAAAGTGTATCTACGATAGAATTGGCTGCATAGCCTAATTTCTCAAAGTTAATGTTGTTTACTTTTGCGATCTCTGAAAGGACTTCCTGGCTTCCGCTTGTTGCGAGGATCTTCTCAACCAGCGGCATGAAAGCGTTCTTTACGCTGCCTACATACGCGGGCACATTCCAGATAACACGGTACAAAGCGAACAGAATCGGCAGCTGTATCAACATCTGAACACAGCTTCCTGTGGGGGATACGCCGTATTTTGCGTATACTTCCTTGGTTTCCTCGTTCATCTTCATCATGGAAGCCTGGTCCTGCTTGCCCTTGTATTTCTTCTGGATCTTCTGCAGTTCCGGATTCATTTTCGCGGAAAGCTTGGAGAACTTCTGCTGCTTGTATGTCAGCGGAGTCATGACTCCATAGATAATGATCGTGAACAGAATGATACATAAACCGATATTTTCCACATGGAAAACGCTGCTCAGAAAGATAAAGATGGCATTCATGATGAAGCCGAGCAGGGTGGCTACCGGTCCAATAATGAACGTATTGGTCTTGGTTATTAACATGCTTTTCCTCCTGGATGTTACAGCTGTCCCGGCTCCCCTCGCCCCGCAGCTGCGCTACTCTTGATTTTCGTCTTCCTGGTAAAGCGGATAAAAAACCGCTCAGGGAACAGGATCATACCCTCCGTGAGAAAAGGGATTACACCTTAAGATACGCCACACGGCCAGAAGGGAACCCTTCAGAGCGCCGTATTTCTCGATCGCTTCCAGCCCATACTGGGAACAGGTGGGATAATACGGACATTTGGTACTCTTTAACGGGGAAAGGTATTTTCTATATAATTTAATCATTCCGATTAAGATTTTTTTCATCTTTATTCTCCGACGAAAGCTCCTGAACCAGGTTCTGAAGCTTCATTAGATGCAGAAGCGCACTCTCGATTTCCCGATAGCTTCTGCCCTTTGCCAGTGGTCTTACCACAACCACCAGATCATATCCAGGTTTTAGTGATTTTTCATTCAGACGATAACTCTCTCTAATTAAACGACACATATGATGGCGAACGACACTGTTCCCCACCTTTTTACTGACAGAAATCCCGATGCGGTTTTTTGACAAGCCATTTTCCAGCCGGTACAACACCAGATAGCGGTTGGCCCTGGAATCTGCTGCCCGGTAAACTCTCTGAAAATCCTGATTTTTCTTCAATGACTCTGAAAATATCATAAAAACTCCATACGTTTCTATTAAAGAGAAGAAAAGGCCACAAATATGCGGCCTATGCTGACAATACTTTTCTTCCTTTTGCTCTTCTGGCAGCAAGAACTTTTCTGCCGTTTGCTGTGCTCATTCTTGCTCTGAATCCGTGAACTTTCGCTCTGGATCTTTTTTTCGGCTGAACTGTCATTTTCATAAGTTTTGGCACCTCCTTCTTCTATCCCACCATCCTTGTCCGAAACTCCGAAATCGCTTTCCCTCTCCCGGAAAGACAAAAAATAGCAGCCAATCTAAAACATCATTTCCCATTATATTCATAAAAAACAAGAAAGTCAAGGAGTTTTTTGGCGGGCCTTTTCCCGCGTTCTCCTGCAATATAATAAGAAGAAACTCTGCTTTTTCCGCCAGATTTTCTTATTTTTGTGCATATGTGGAAAATTTTCTTTTTTACCATAATTCACATGTCATCCCCAGCTCATCCACGGCCAATCCACAAGTTATCCACATATTGGGGATAACTTGTGCATAACTCATGAATAACCTGTGGAAAGCGTCTCCATCATCCACATAGTCGCCAAAAATGTCTGATTTTTACGCCATTTTTCACTGTGAACAAATATTTTTCTCTTTTTCACAAGAATTAAGCATTGATAATTTTACCGTTTTAGTTTAAAATTGGTGAGTATAGTGGGATGATTTTTTTATGCTCGTCCCGTACGGACATACACCATACGGTCTTTTTTATGATTGTGGAGGACTCCATAGTCTTTTTTTCGTATGCTTATAACCAATGTAAGGAGTTATCTGAATGGACATCATCAAAGAAAAATGGGAGGAAATTCTATATACCGTAAAGCTGGAGCATGAACTTACGGACGTATCTTTCGATACCTGGCTCAAACCGCTGAAAGTACATAGCTTCGAGAAAAACGGATCAGCCAATACGTTGTATATTCTGATCCCGGCTGAACAGCAGCCTGCTTTCGGTTATATTAAGAAGAAATACGCCCTTCCGCTTCGGGTTGCCATCGCGGAAATCACCGGTCTGGACTGTTCGCTGGAGTTTATCCTCCCCGAAGAAGCCCAGAAACTGGAGGCAAAAAAGGCAACTGTTACTTCTAATCTGAACGAATGCATTGAAAAGGCCAACTTAAATCCGAAGTATACTTTCGATACCTTCGTGGTCGGCAGCAACAACAATTTTGCCCACGCCGCATCCCTCGCGGTGGCCGAATCTCCGGGAGAAATGTACAATCCTCTCTTTATTTACGGAGGCGTTGGTCTGGGAAAAACCCACCTCATGCATTCCATCGCGCATTTTATATTAGAAAGAAATCCGGAAACCAAGGTGCTTTATGTGACCAGTGAATCTTTTACGAATGAGCTGATCGAGGCCATCCGTAACAACAACAACACTGCAACTGCCCGTTTTCGCGAGAAATACCGCAATATTGACGTACTTCTTATTGATGATATCCAGTTCATTATAGGAAAAGAATCCACACAGGAAGAATTTTTCCATACTTTTAATGATCTGCACAGCAATAAAAAGCAGATCATTATTTCTTCGGATAAACCCCCCAAAGAAATGCAGACTCTGGAAGGACGTCTCCGCTCCCGCTTCGAATGGGGCCTGATCGCGGACATCTCCTCTCCCGACTACGAAACCCGTATGGCAATTCTCCGGAAAAAAGAAGAACTTGACGGCTATCAGGTAAATGACGAAGTCATCAAATACATCGCCACCAATATCAAATCAAATATCCGTGAGCTGGAGGGAGCCCTCAATAAACTGATGGCCTGCAGCCGCCTGGAAAAAAAGGAAATCACAATTGAAATGGCGGAACAGGAACTCCGCGATATCATCTCTCCGGACGAAAAACGGGAGGTCACTCCGGAGCTCATCATCAATACGGTGGCGGAGCACTTCGGAATCCGTCCGGAAGACATCAAAGGAAAGAAACGAAATTCCGAGATTGTCTTTCCCAGACAGATTGCCATGTATCTCTGCAGGGAGATCATCGGTATCCCCTTAAAGTCCATCGGAACCATAATGGGGAAAAAAGACCACACCACAGTTATCCACGCCTGCAACACCATCGTCGCCGACATGGAAAAATCCGAATCCACACGCAATACCGTAGAGATTATCAAGAAGAAAATCACACCGAACTGACAGTCATCCACAGGCTTCGTACGAAAGTTCCACAAAAGTATTCCACAGCCGGAACCCTTGATTTTACTGGCTTTCGTACGGTTATTCACAAATTCACAGCCCCTAAGAATATGACTACGGATTTTCTATAAAAAATATATTCAAAGCCTTTTTCGGCCAAAAGGAGTACACACCTATGAAAATTATCTGTTCCAAAACGAGTCTGTTAAAGGGTGTAAACACCGTACTGAAAGCGGTACCCTCCAAAACGACCATGCCGATCCTGGAATGCATCCTCATCGATGCGACTCTTGGAAAAATTAAATTCACAGCCAATGATATGGAACTTGGAATCGAAACCACCGTTGACGGTTCCATTCAGGAAAAAGGTATCGTAGCTCTGGATGCGAAGATCTTTTCTGAAATCGTACGAAAACTTCCTGAAAATGAAGTTACCATCGAGACCGATGCCAAACTGAACACCACGATCACCTGTGAAAAAGCAAAATTTAATATTCCGGGCCAGTCCGGCGATGATTTCACCGGCCTTCCCGCTGTTGAAAAAAATGAAAGCATCACTCTCACCCAGTTCACACTGAAGGAAGTGATCCGTCAGACCATCTTTTCCATTGCAGCCAATGAGAATAATAAAATGATGACCGGTGAACTTTTTGAAGTAAACGGAAGTTTACTAAAAGTGGTTTCCCTGGACGGACACCGGATTTCTATTAGAAAAGTCGAATTAAAAGAGAATTTTGGAAACATCAAAGTTGTCGTTCCTGGAAAGACACTCACCGAAGTGAGCAAAATTTTATCCGGCGAAACCGACGACGATGTCCGTATTTTCTTTACAACCAACCATATCGTATTTGAATTTGAGGAGACCATCGTGGTTTCCCGCCTGATCGAGGGAGAATATTTCCGTATTGATCAGATGCTTTCCAGCGATTATGAGACGAAGATCACGGTAAATAAGAGAGAGCTTCTAAGCTGTATCGACCGTGCGACGCTGCTGGTGAAAGAAGGAGACAAAAAACCCATCATCATTCATATCACCGATGGTTCCATGGAACTTAAAATCAATTCTCAGATCGGTTCCATGAAAGAGGATATCGATATTGAGAAAGAGGGTAAGGATATTCTCATCGGTTTCAACCCCCGGTTCCTGATGGATGCCTTGAGAGTCATCGACGACGAGACCGTGGATATTTATCTGGTAAATCCGAAGGCTCCCTGCTTTATCCGGGACGACAAGGAAACTTACACCTATCTCATTCTGCCGGTGAACTTTACGGCTTAAGGAAGGAAACTTATGGAAACAATTACAATCAAAGATGAATTTATCAAACTGGGACAGGCCCTGAAGCTGGCCGGTCTCTGCGAATCCGGCGTGGACGCCAAGTTCGCCGTACAGGAAGGCCACGTTCTGGTCAACGGCGTGACGGAGACCCAGCGAGGAAAGAAACTCCATCCGGGAGACACCTTTACCTACGAAGGAAAGACGGTAACGGTTCTGGAAAAAAAGTAAGGCTGGTGCCGAATGGTAATCGAATCGATCAAACTGGAAAATTTTAGAAATTATGAGACGCTGGAGCTTACGCTGGATCCCGGCACCAATATTTTTTACGGGGAAAATGCCCAGGGAAAGACAAATATCCTGGAGTCGGTCTATCTCTGCGGGACCACCAAGTCCCACAAAGGAAGCAAGGACCGGGAGATGATCCGTTTTGACCAGGAGGAAGCGCACATCCGCATGAAGCTTGACCGGGACGGAAGCTCCTACAGCATCGACATGCATCTCAAGAAAAACAGGCCCAAGGGAATTGCCATCAACGGCGTGCCCATACGGAAGGCGGGAGAACTTCTGGGTCTGGGAAACTTTGTATTTTTTTCTCCGGAAGATCTGAATATCATCAAAAGCGGACCGGGAGAGCGGCGGCGTTTCATGGATCTGGAGCTCTGCCAGCTCTCGAAGGTCTATCTTTTCCAGCTGTCCAATTACAACAAGATCCTGAATCAGCGGAACAAGCTGCTCAAGGAGATCACGTTCCGCCCGGAATACCTGGATATGCTGGACGTCTGGGACCGCCAGCTCGTTCAGTACGGGGAACGGGTCATCCGGGAGAGGGAAAAATTTGTCGGCCGTTTAAACGAGATCATAGGCGGAATCCATCAGCGCCTTTCCGGAGGACGGGAGACTCTGGTGATCCATTATGAGAAAAATGTGGAGCCGGAAGAGTTTGAAGCAAGGCTTACGGCCAACCGGGACCGGGATCTGAAGCTCCGTACGACACAGGCGGGACCCCACAGGGATGATCTCTGCTTCGATATCGGCGGTATGGATATCCGGAAATTCGGTTCCCAGGGGCAGCAGCGTACGGCAGCGCTTTCTCTGAAGCTTTCCGAGATCGAGCTGGTGAAGCAGGAGATCAAGGATACGCCGGTGCTTCTTCTGGACGACGTGCTCTCGGAGCTTGACAGCAGCAGGCAGAAATATCTTCTGGACGGCATTCATGATATACAGACACTGATCACCTGTACGGGACTCGATGAGTTTGTCGAGAACCGTTTTGAGATAAATAAAGTATTTCGGGTAAGCGATGGAGTAGTAACTTAAGGAGGTTAGAAAATGGGTACAGAACAACAAAATGCAGAATATGGCGCAGACCAGATCCAGATCCTGGAGGGTCTGGAGGCAGTCCGCAAACGACCGGGAATGTACATCGGAAGCACTTCCGTACGGGGACTCCATCATCTGGTATATGAGATCGTAGACAATGCGGTGGATGAGGCTCTGGCCGGTTTCTGTACGGAAATACAGGTCATCATCAACAAGGGAAACAGCATCACGGTCATCGATAACGGCCGCGGTATCCCCGTAGGCATCAACCATAAATCCGGCCTTCCGGCTGTCGAGGTCGTCTTTACGATCCTTCATGCCGGCGGAAAATTCGGCGGTGGCGGATACAAGGTGTCCGGCGGACTTCACGGCGTAGGAGCCTCTGTCGTAAATGCGCTTTCCACCTGGCTGGAGGTTCGGATCTGCCATGAAGGAAAGATTTACCAGCAGCGCTATGAGCGGGGCAAAGTCTGCTATCCCTTAAAGGTCGTGGGCGACTGCCCGGTGGAGAAGACCGGAACGCGGGTGGATTTCCAGCCGGATCCGGAGATTTTTGAAGAGACAGAATATGATTTTGACACCCTGAAGCACCGTCTCCGGGAGATGGCTTTCCTCACCAAGGGAATCCGTATCATCCTGAGGGACGACAGGGAAGATGAGCCCGTACAGAAGGTGTTCCACTATGAGGGCGGTATCAAGGAGTTTGTGAGCTACTTAAACCGCGGAAAGACCCCCCTTTATCCGGAGATCGTCTACTGTGAGGGAAACAGGGACGGCGTTTCTGTGGAGGTTGCCCTTCAGCACAACGACGGTTACAACGAGGGTGTTTACAGCTTTGTAAACAACATCACCACCCCGGAGGGCGGAACACATCTTACCGGTTTCCGTAACGCCCTGACAAAGACTTTTAACGCCTATGCCAAGGCCAATAAGCTCATCAAAGAGTCTGACAGCCTTTCCGGCGAGGATATCCGTGAGGGTCTGACTGCTATCGTCAGCGTCAAGCTCGAGGAGCCCCAGTTTGAGGGTCAGACCAAGCAGAAGCTTGGAAACAGCGAAGCGCGCGGAGCCGTTGACAACCTGGTGACAGAGCAGCTCACGATTTATCTGGAGCAGCATCCGCAGGTGGCAAAGATCGTCCTGGAGAAATCTATCATGGCCCAGCGTGCCCGGGAGGCAGCGCGGAAGGCCAGAGAGCTCACCCGGAGAAAATCTGCCCTGGACGGCATGGCGCTTCCAGGAAAACTGGCTGACTGTACGGACAAAGATCCGAAAAACTGCGAGATCTACATCGTAGAGGGAGACTCTGCAGGTGGCTCTGCGAAGACCGCGAGAAGCCGTGCGACCCAGGCGATACTTCCTCTTCGCGGAAAGATCCTGAACGTGGAGAAGGCAAGACTCGACCGGATCTACGGAAATGCGGAAATCAAAGCGATGATCACTGCCTTCGGAACCGGTATTCATGAGGATTTCGATATCAGCAAGCTTCGTTATGACCGCATCATCATCATGACCGATGCCGACGTGGACGGCGCCCATATCAGCACCCTGCTGCTGACCTTCCTTTACCGGTTCATGCCGGAGCTGATCCGCCAGGGCCATGTGTATCTGGCACAGCCGCCCCTTTATCAGCTTGAGAAAAACAAAAAAGTCTGGTATGCCTA
>OGCN01000578.1_pt1 | contig 57943 bp, 41 predicted proteins | sample 1570181 | NCBI WGS metagenome assembly OGCN01 (sample SAMEA4370584, study PRJEB24528) | human gut metagenome | reverse complement strand
AAAAGATTATACATATATAAACAAAAAGCGAGGTGTCCTCCATTATAAAAATGGAAGACACTTTGCGAGGAAGTGGGTGGGCAATATGGCGCTGGATCTGTATGAGCATAATGCGAATGCTTACATGGCCGCGTACGAGATGATGGACAAATACGGCAAAGCTGCTATTGTTCACCCCACCGGTACGGGTAAGAGCTATATCGCGTTCAAACTCATTGAAGCTCATCCAAATGAAATGATTATCTGGCTTTCCCCCAGCGAGTACATCTTCAAGACCCAGCGGGAGAGCTTACTGCGCCAAGACCAGGACTTCCCACTTCAAAATGTACGCTTTTATACGTATGCCAAGCTGATGTGCAGTACGCCGGAGCAACTTAACCAGATAGCAGAACAGAACCCCACCTACATTATACTGGATGAGTTTCATCGAATTGGTGCGGAATTTTGGGGTGAGAGCACGCAAAGGCTGTTGGCTCTCTGCCCACGTGCAAAACTGCTGGGTTTGACCGCCACCAATGTACGCTACCTCGATAATAACCGCGATATGGCCGAGGAACTGTTCAATGGTCATGTTGCATCTGAAATGACCCTTGGCGAGGCAATCGTCCGGGGCATTTTGCCTGCCCCGAAATATGTGACCACGGTTTTTAAATACCAGCAGGACTTGGCGCGGTATCAGTCGCGAGTTGACAATCTGCGCAGCCCGGGCATTCAGGATGTGAACCAGAAATATCTGGACGCCCTAAAGCGCGCCTTGGAGCAAGCGGACGGACTGGATAAGGTTTTTGCCCGTCATATCACCAACAAAAGCGGCAAATACATCGTGTTCTGTTCAGGCAAAGAGCACATGGACGAGATGATTGCCCATGTGCCGGAATGGTTTGCGGCTATTGATACAAAACCTACCGTGTACAAAGCCCTGTCTGATGACCCCGCCACAGATAAAGCTTTTGCGGCCTTTAAGGCAGACAACAGCAAGCACTTAAAGCTTTTGTTCTGCATTGACATGCTCAATGAGGGTGTCCATGTCGAGGGCATCTCGGGCGTCATTCTGTTCCGCCCGACGATTTCACCTATTATCTACAAACAGCAGATTGGCCGCGCTCTGACAGCAGGGGATAGCACGACACCGCTTATTCTGGATGTCGTCAATAACTTTGAGGGACTGTCCAGCATCAGTGGCCTGCAAAACGAGATGACTGCCGCCGTGCAGCGTCTCTACGCCAACGGTGAGAGCGATAAGGTCGTGACTGACCGTTTTGAGGTTGTGGAGCAGGTCCATGACTGCCGCGTGCTGTTTGAACAGTTACAAAGCAGCCTGTCCTCGACGTGGAATCACTACTTCTCCGAGGCAAGCATCTACTATGCCGAACACGGCAACCTGGACATTCCGCGGCGCTACAAGACGCCCATGGGCTTGAGCCTTGGCGCGTGGCTGCAAATTCAGCGGCAGGTTCGCAGCGGCAAGCGTGCCGGAAGTCTGACCCAGCAGCAGATAGAACGCCTTGACAGCATCGGTATGCGCTGGGACAACTACAGCGACTTGGCCTGGACAAAAGGCTATGAAGAAGCCAAGCAATATTACGCCAAGCACGGCAACCTTATGGTGCCCGTTGAGTGGAAAACGACAGATGAATTCCCGCTGGGAAACTGGATTTCAAACAAGCGCACTGAAAAAGCCGCTGGCAGACTGGACGCGGAGAAGGTGAGCCAATTGGAGAACATTGGCATGGTCTGGGATGCCTTCAGCGAAAAGTGGGAGCAGGGCTTTGCTGCTGCGGCAAAGTATTATGCTGACCACGGAAATTTAGTCGTGCCTGTGTCCTACACCACAAAGGACGGGCTGCGTTTGGGGGTCTGGGTCAGAAACCAGAAACAAACTTATGCCAACGGAACGTTGCAGTCTGAAAAGGTCGAACGGCTGGAAAACATTGGAATTCTTTGGGAGCAAAGCAACTTCGACTTCAAGTGGAATGCGGCTTACGAAGCGGCCAAATTGTATTTTGAGGAAAACGGCAGCCTGAATGTGCCCATCGGCTATACAACCCCTGACGGTATAGCTTTGGGCAAGTGGGTGGCCCGCCAGCAGTATGCCTACAAAAGCCCGAACAATAGCAATTGCAAACTGACTCCGGCGAGGGTCACTTTGCTGGAAAAGATCGGTATGCAGTGGGAAAAGACCGACCCGTGGCAGCATAAGTACGATTTGGCGTGGGACTATCTGCAAATGCACGGCAACCTGCAAATCCCGGCCAAATATAAAACAGCGGACGGCATCTGGCTGGGCCGCTGGTTGTACGACCAAAAGGTTTTACTGCGCAAGCAGTCACCCCGGCTAAGCGCCGAACAGACAAATAAATTGCGGAAACTGCTGGATGAGGACACGGCAGGTAAAGCATGCTGAAAAGATTGAGGAGAAATCATGACGAGGTTTAGACACGACCTGATTTTGCGGCTTGTAAAAATCATGGATGCAGTGCTGGTGACAATACCGTTTGCACTGTGCTGGTATTTGTACTATGCAAAACACATTGCATCGCCGTTTTACGCAAAAGGTGATTACTTGGTGGTGGCACTGTTCTTTGTGCTTTTCATCATGTTTGGTCGCGTGTACGACGCATTTCTAATGTCGATGTACCGCATATCCGAAATCGTCTATGCGCAGTTTCTGGCGGCGGCAGTCAGCGACTTTATTATGTACGTCGTTATCTGGTTGCTGAGCAAGCATCTGCCCAACATCCTGCCGGGTGTGGCAGCATTGGTTGGACAGCTGGTTCTGGCGGCAGTCTGGGCTCGCAGCGCACACCACGCGTACTTTAAGACCTTCCCGCCGCAGGCTACTGCTGTAATCTATGACACGCGCCAAGGTCTGGAAAAGCTGATCGGCCAGTATGGCTTGGATGGCAAGTACAAGGTCGTAGCGACGGCCACGGCAGCAGAGTGTATTGAAAATTTGTCTATGTTGGACGGCATCAACACGGTGTTTATCAGCGGCGTCCACAGCCATGACCGCAACATTATTTTGAAGTATTGCGTCGAAAACAACATCACGATGTTTGTGATTCCCCGCATTGGCGACACGATCATGTCCGGTGCGCACCACATGCACATGTTCCATCTGCCGATGCTCCGTGTGGGCCGCTACAATCCGCAGCCGGAGTACCTTTTTATCAAGCGTTTGCTGGATATTGTGATTTCTGCTGCTGCACTGATTATTTTGAGCCCGATCTTTTTGGTGACGGCCATTGCCATTAAGACAACGGATCACGGACCTGTGTTTTACAAGCAGACTCGTTTGACCAAGGATGGAAAAGAATTCGGTATTTTGAAATTCCGCAGCATGCGCGTTGATGCCGAAAAAGACGGTGTGGCCCGTCTTTCCAGCGGTGAGCACGATGACCGTATCACGCCTGTAGGCAAAGTGATTCGCGTATGCCGCGTGGATGAATTGCCACAGCTTATCAATATACTACGAGGCGAGTTAAGCATTGTGGGGCCTCGTCCAGAGCGTCCTGAAATTGCAGCCCAATACTGTGAAGAAATGCCGGAGTTTGCACTGCGCCTGCAGGCCAAGGCTGGTCTGACTGGCTATGCCCAGGTTTATGGTAAATACAACACCACGCCTTATGACAAGCTGACGATGGATCTAATGTACATAGCCCATCCGAGTATTATTGAAGATTTGAAAATCATGTTTGCAACAGTGAAGATCCTGTTTATGCCTGAAAGTACCGAGGGTGTTTCTGAGGGGCAAACCACTGCAATGAGTGAAGAAAACAACTAAATATCGATGATTTTACACACTTTCAGCTGCTAAAAATGGAAGAAATTCCAGAGCGGAGTCAGGCATAAATACACCTCTTACCGTGGCGTTAAGCTGGATAGTGCTCTCGATAGTGCAAAATGGCGAGACCATGGGCGTGAGAGAGGGCAAAACGAGTGTGAATTGAAGCTTTTATGCCCCGAAAAAGCACTTTTATGGATGCGACGGTAGCTCGCGGGTTTATGCCGGGTGGCACCGTGATGATATTACCGACACTGTGGTGACTTTCACATAGCGGTTTCAGGGCTTGGTGATGATAACATCATCTGAGATTTCATCCCGGTCTTGGAGATAACAAGGCGGATGTGAGCAAGATGGTGATAAACACATGGTCGCAGAGATGCTCATTCGTGTGGGGGAATCCGGCATAATCAAGGGAGCTACTGTAACATGGATGAGTGGAACCTGGAATAAAAGCAGGGGCTACCGTAGCATGGATGAGTGGAATCTGGAATAAGCACATGACTTACCGTAGCGAGTGTTGGTGCTATCAGGGCTAAAGACGGGAGCTACCATAGCGTCAAAAATGGTGCAATTTAGAGCGTAGTGGAGACCCATTGTAACGGTGCAAGACATAGCGGCAGTGTGATTCACACTGCTGAGGACGATTAGTAGAGCTTTATAAGGAATAGATGGCTCAGACTCTTTGAGATTGAGTCTGGGCTGTAATCTTTGATATGCGGAGAGGGAATTTTGAAAATGGAAAAGGCAGTCATGTTGATCAACGATACGACCTATGCATTTAATTTGCGTGGTGCCGTTATCGAGAAGTTGATTGATGAAGATTTTGAGGTGGTAATTGTCGGTCAGTTATTAAAGCACCAGGATAAGTTAAAAGCAATGGGTGCTAAGCTGATTGGCGTTGAAACTGGCCGTCATGGTACCAATCCTATCTCTGATTTGCAGTTGATGCATACCTACAAGAAAATCTTGAAGGCTGAAAAGCCAGATGTTGTTCTTACCTATAATATCAAGCCGAATGTGTACGGTGGTATGGCGTGCCAGCAGTTAAAGATTCCGTATCTTCCGAATGTGACCGGCCTCGGTACTCCGGTGGAAAATCCAGGCCCATTGCAAGTACTGACGACCCGGCTTTACAAGATGGGCGTGGCTGGTGCAAGCTGCATCTTCTTCCAGAACAGCGAAAATCAGTGCTTCTTTGAAGCACACAAGATGATGCCGAAGCATGCGAAGATTCGGTTGCTGCCGGGATCTGGCGTAGATTTAGAGAGCCATCCGGCGTTCCCGTATCCGGAAGAGGAGATGGTGCACTTCCAGTTTACATCCCGGATCTTGAAGGAAAAGGGAATCGACCTGTATCTTGCTGCGGCCAAACGGATCCATGCAGAGTACCCCAACACGGTGTTCCATATCTGCGGCGGCTGTGACGATCCTGCCTACGAAGAAATCTTGAAGCAGGCACAGGAAGCTGGAGATGTGGTCTATCATGGCCAGCAGAAGGATATGATCCCATTTCTGAAACAGGCAAGCTGCATCGTACATCCAGCCTACTATCCGGAGGGAATGAGCAACGTGCTTCTGGAGGGTGCGGCCAGCGCCCGGCCTATCGTTGCCACAGACCGTGCAGGCTGCCGGGAAACAGTGGAAGATGGAGTGACCGGATTCCTGATCCCCATTCAGGACGAGGAAGCTCTAGTCCATGCGCTGGAACGGTTTATGCAGATGACGCCAGAGCAGCGGAAAGCCATGGGTCTGGCCGGTCGTGCAAAAATGGAACGGGAATTCGACCGAAAAATCGTTGTGAAAGCGTATTTGGAAGAGATTCAAGCGTTGGAGGGTAACGATGAATAAATACATCAAGGCTGTATTTTGTGTTCCGCTTGCAGGAATCAAGTATGCCATTCTGAAGATTGAGAATGGGGGACGATTCCATGCTGCCTTTCCGGCAATTATGTCGCCGATGACTGAAGTCACCGTAGATGGAAAATCCGAACTGCACATTGCGAGAAAGTTGAAAATGCATAATGGCGCAAAGATCCGCGTTCGCAAAGGCGGAAAACTGGAAATTGGCAAAAACTTTGGAATGAGTAATGGCTGTGTTGTTACTGCCTACGACCATATTAAAATCGGTGACAATGTGATGCTTGGTCCTAATGTTCTGATTTATGATCAAGATCATGATTATCAGGCCGAGGGAGGCGTTTCGGCTATGAAATTCAAAACTGCACCGATTACGATTGGTAACAATGTCTGGATAGGTGCCAATGCCCTGATTCTCCGGGGAACAAAGATTGGGGATAATACTGTCGTCGGGGGAGGGACAATCGTCAAAGGAGCCTTCCCAGCAAACAGTGTGATTATTCAAAAACGAACAACGGAGGTTCGGCAGCAGCATAATGGAACCAATCAGAGTATTACATAATATCGCAAGTCTTCACTTTGGCGGATCACAGGCATTTGTAATGAACCTTTATAACAATATGGATCGAAAAAAAGTGCAGTTCGATTTTGTTGTTACCCCAGAAGAACGGAAAGATCTATATGAACAGGTTGAGAAGATGGGAGGACGGATTTTTGTTTGTCCTAAATACACCGGCAAAAACCATTTCGCGTACTGCAAGTGGTGGGATTCCTTCTTTAAGGAGCATCCGGAGTACCATGTGATTCACGGTCATGTTCGAAGCACTGCGTCGATTTACCTGAAAATTGCGAAAAAGAACGGCTTAGTAACGATTGCACACAGCCATAGCACTTCAAATGGAAGTGGCATTTCGGCCATCGTGAAGGATATGTTGCAGCTGCCAATTCAGCATACAGCAGACTATTTGTTTGCCTGCTCCGACAAAGCAGGCAAATGGTTATATGGAGAAAAGGCTACTAAACAGGCAAATTACAGGATGATCCCCAATGGCGTAAATTTGAAGCGATTTGCTTTTTGTGAGGAAAAGCGGCAGCAGATGCGTCAGGAACTTGGAATAGCCAAGGATACCTTTGTTCTGGGGCACATTGGGCGGATCACCGCTCCCAAGAACCATCAATTCTTGGCGGAGTTGTTCGCAGAGTACCACAAAGAGAACCCCAATAGCAGACTCCTTTTGATTGGCAATGGCGAGTTGTTTGAAACGGTGCAGCAGCAATGCGTACAGCTTGGAATCAGTGACGCAGTTATCATGGTCGGTAGTAAAACCAATACGGAGGATTACTACCAAGCCATGGATGTATTTGTGTTTCCATCCTTATGGGAGGGGCTTCCGGTTTCTGTAGTAGAGGCTCAGGCAAATGGGCTTCCTTGTCTCCTTTCTGATGTGATAACACATGATGTTGATTTAACAGACCAAGTGAAGTATCTTTCGTTGACTGATAAAAAAGCATGGCTTCGCGAGGTTGCGGATATTCAGAGAAAGCCTCGAATTGCTACCACAGCAGAGAATATGGTGCGACTGCAACCGTTTGACGCAACAGTGGTTGCAAAGCAACTTCAGAGTTTTTATCTGGAACAGGATGAAAGGGCAAGAAGATGAGTCAATATATATTGCGCCTAGACGATGCCTCCGATTATATGGACGTTGAAAAGTGGCAGCGGATGGAGGACATTTTAGACCGGTATGGAATTAAGCCGTTGGTCGGGGTTATTCCGGACAACCGGGATTCATCTCTTACCGAGACTTATAAGCAAGACCCTGAATTCTGGGATAAGACTGCACGCTGGAAAGAGAAAGGCTGGGAACTGGCACTTCATGGTTGCTATCACAAATATACGACAGAGGAAGGCGGCATCAACCCGGTAAATAAAAGAAGCGAATTTGCAGGCGTTCCACTGGATAAGCAGAAAGAAATGATTCGGCATGGTGTTGATATTTTGAAAAGTCATAATATTGAGCCGAAAGTGTTTTTTGCTCCTTCACATACTTTTGATGAAAATACATTGATTGCATTGAAAGAAGAGTCCAATATCCGAATTATCAGCGACACGATTGCAAATGATGTATATCTTGAAAATGGCTTTTATTTTATTCCACAACAGTCTGGACGTGTACGAAAGTTGCCGTTTAATGTTTGCACGTTTTGCTATCATCCCAATATGATGAAAAATGATGATTTTGAGGAATTAGAAATATTTCTAAAAGGAAGGTATTCGAATTTTGTGTCAGTACAGGATACGAAACTGAAAGAACGGAAAATTTCAAAACTGGATAGAGTTCTGCATGCAATTTATTTTGCAAAAAGGCGATAAGAAGCATGAAAAAGATAATGTTTTATATAAATGCGATCCATGACGGCGGTGCGGAGCGTGTTATGGTGAACTTGGCAAAGTATTTCTCTGAAAATGGATATGACACCACTTTGGTCACGTCTTTCCGGGATACATGGGAGTATCCGCTTACATCGACTGTAAGACGGCTTACGTTGGAAGAAACTGAAATTAAGCAATCCAGAATAAAAAGAAACATAAGCAGAATCAAAAAATTGAGAGATTTATGCAAATCCGAGAAGCCAGACATACTTGTTTCTTTTATGGAAGAGCCGAATTTTCGTGCAATACTAGCCACAAGGGGGCTGCCCGTAAAAACATTAGTTTCAGTTCGCAATGATCCTATCAAAGAATATGCGGGCAAACTAGGCTGGTTTGTTGGTAAAGTTTTGCTCCCAATGGCAGATGGTTGTGTATTTCAAACAAGAGATGCTCAAAAATGGTTCCCGAAGCGATTGCAGAAAAAGTCAAAAATTATCTATAACGCGGTGAAAGAGGATTTTTATAATGTGAATCGTACACCAGTGCGAGGTGAGATTGTTACCTGTGGACGACTCACGGAACAAAAGAATCATGCGATGCTGATTAATGCGTTTGCTGAGGTGCAGAAGAAATACCCATTTGTTACATTGAAAATATATGGAGATGGAACCCTGAAGGATAAACTTCAAAAGCAGATTGATGACCTCGGACTAAGCTCGACGGCTCACTTGATGGGAGCAACCAGCGACGTTACAAGAGCACTCCAAACAGCAGATTTGTTTGTGTTATCTTCAGATTACGAAGGAATGCCGAATGCACTTATGGAGGCAATGGCAGCCGGTGTGCCGTGCATCTCTACGGACTGCCCCTGCGGCGGACCAAGAGAACTTTTAAGTAATAACGAAAGTTGGCTTTCTAACATTGGAGATGAAGAAAAACTGGTAGCACATATTACAGAATTGTTCGTCAATCATTTGAATAAAGAAAATAACAGTTGCTCTATGAGAAAGCTTGCGGAGAAGTTCGCTCCAGAAAAAATTATGGATGAGTGGCGTTGCTATCTTGATTCCTTAGTAGAGAATAAGGAGAAATATTAAATGCTACTAGTTTTACTCTTGTGTGGTTTCTGCACAGTGTTTTATACGATTGTCTCCTTCCGTCATTTTATATTAAAAAGGGAGTTTGATGGTTTTTTTATTGTTTCATTGTTGTTTGATTTGGTTTTTGGCATTTTCCCTACAGTTATCTCTTGGCAGGTAGTGTTTGATGGAAGTCAAAGTGCCTATATCAAAAGCATATTGGATATGAGTGAAGAAGGCATTATCGCGTTGATTTACTATTATGTTATGGCGCTTATTGGCTTTTGTGGAATTATACTTGGGTATTTTGGACGAATAAAAAAACCAAAAAATATTGCATCATTTGGTGCAATTGAACTGAAATCCAGCAAGTTCAACAATAATCTAATGTCAGTTGTTGCGTGGATATGTTTGTTTGTTGGGGCAATCTCACTTTTTTTATGGTCAAAAGCATACGGGTCTATTTTTGCGTTAATGGAAAACGCAAACCGGGTTAGGTCTGGATTTGGCATTGCAAACAGCCTTGCTTTTTTCAAGCATCCAGCAAATAGCGTCCTTATTGCTACTTTGATGTTTTTTACAATGGTATTTAAAGGGGCTGACTATAATAAAAAAAATATAGCAAAAAAGACAGCTGATTTTATAGGGCTTCTTACGGCATCTTTTTTGTCATACCTCTATTTGATTGCAAATGACGGAAGATTGACTATTTTGATTTTCTTGCTGGCTGTATTATGGATCGCTGTGTCAGGGAAGAAAATAAAAAATATAGGAAATGTGATTCTAATGGGATTCTGCGTGCTTGTGTTGGGGGTATTACTTCTCAATCAGATGGACAACATAACAAACTATATAAGATTTGGAGTATGGACCAAAACTGATAGTAGCAGTTCTCTATTGGCATCAATCGTACACGAACTGGGTTTTCTTCCACGGGGAGGACAAACGTGCATTACATCGGCATGGAATGGAAAGGTGAAATTAACAATTTGGGATGATGTAGTAACGGGAATTTTCGCATGGCTACCGACTAAATTTAAGCCTTCAAGTTTTGAGGATGTCTGGAATATCAATACAATTCTTATATTTGGAGACTTAAGTGTCAGTCACGGACAGTCGCCATGTTCAATTATTACACAGGGGTATTATGATATTCGTTCTTTTGGAGTAGTACTATTTTGCCTTATTCTGGGTAAATTTGCGAGAATAGTTGATAATTGGGATTTGACGGGAAGTACGTTAATCTATTTTGCAATTAAAGCAGATATTATGGAAATGTTATTTAGAGTTGTTCCGTATTTTTCGATTTACGATATTATTTTAGGATTTTTTCCACTCACTATTATGATTGTGATATACAAATTTACATCCATTGTTGACTATACAATAAAGAAAAGAGGTTGAAGTGAAAAATGCATTCTTTAGAAGTACTTAAAAGATTCCTAACGAATAGAAGTCTTCGCTTTTCGTATTTGTCGGAAATGGGCCTCTTGAAGTGGATGCCTGATTCAATGTATCTCAAGAATAAATATAGAACTCTTTTAGGTAGAAAACTAGATTTAGATAATCCTAAGTCCTTTAATGAAAAACTCCAATGGCTAAAAATTCATGACCGAAAATCTGCTTACACCACAATGGTCGACAAATATGCTGTTAAGCGCTTTAATAGTCCCATTGTCCGGCCTTTAAGCGACCTGACTCAAAGGGATAACCACATTCTTTTTTTTATCTGACTGCGTTTGGACGAACCCGATGGATGTCGGATGAGCAGTTGTGAAAAGAGTTCAACCTACATACAAACTGATTAACAAATTATTCAAATGAATAATCAGCTAGGAGAAAATAAAATGAATCGCTATATAAGAATGGTGAAGCAATTTGTACTCGACCCCAAGGTGCGGTTTGGGTATTTGACAAGAGCCGGGTTCTACAACCACATGAGCGATGAAGAGTATCTGTCGCGTAAATATCAACTGTATTTTGGTCAGAAACTGGACTTACAAAATCCCCAAACCTTTAACGAGAAGCTCCAGTGGTTAAAACTCTACAATCGGAAACCGGAATATACCGTAATGGTGGACAAGTACAAGGTTCGGGAGTATATTGCGCAGGAGTTGGGGGAGGAATACCTGATTCCGCTGTTGGGTGTGTGGGATAATCCGGATGAAATCGACTTTGATGCACTGCCTAACCAGTTTGTACTGAAATGCAACCATAATTCCGGATTGGGAATGTGTATTTGTAAAGACAAATCCGAGTTGGATATTTCAAAAGTCAAGGTAGAACTGCGAAAGGGACTCAAACAGGATTACTACCTGACGGGTCGTGAATGGCCTTACAAGGATGTTCCAAGAAAGATTATTGCTGAAAAATATATGGAAGATGTTAGCGGCGATCTTAAAGATTATAAATTCTACTGTTTTAATGGTGAGATGAAGTTTGTGATGATCAATTCTGATCGGAATACATCGAGACCCACAAGAGCAGATTATTTTGATCGGGACTTCAACTGGTTGGATTTTACATGGGGATATAGCCACGCAGAAGTTCATCCTAAGAAGCCCGAACAATTTGAGAAGATGGTTGCAATTGTCGAAAAGCTCGCAAAAGGACTGCCGCACATTCGAGTGGATTTATATGATTGCAATGGAAAAATCTATTTTGGTGAGTTGACATTTTTCGATGGCAGCGGATTTGATAAAATCGAGCCGCTGGAATGGGATTATAAAATTGGAAAATTACTCAAGCTTCCAACATCGTTGAAGTATTGAACGGGAGAAAAATGTGCGAAAAAAACTTTTAGCAAAAAATACAGTGGCATCGTTGCTATCACAGATTACCGCACTGGTGTGTGGATTTATTCTACCGCGTCTGTTTCTGGAATATTTTGGTTCTGAAGTAAACGGTCTTGTAAATTCAATCACCCAATTTCTGGGGGTGATTTCTTTTCTGGAACTGGGTGTTGGTGCGGTCGTTCAATCGTCGCTCTATAAGCCTCTTGCGGAGGGTGATAAACAGCAGGTCAGTAGAGTGATGGTATCAGCTGACCGATTTTTCCGTCGGTTGGCTCAGATTTTACTGGGGTATGTGCTGTTATTAGTTACCGTATATCCCTTGATTGCAAATCAGAGCTTTGGCTACCTCTATACCGCAACACTGATTGCGGCAATTTCAATCAGTTCCTTTTCACAATACTATTTTGGTATCGTAAATTCGCTTCTGCTAAATGCGGATCAGCGAGGGTATATCCAGTATAATGCTCAAACAATTACGGTAGTTCTAAATACCGTTGTTTGCGTATTTATGATAAAACTCGGTGGCTCGGTCCAGCTTGTTAAATTGACCACGTCTTTGATTTATCTGGCTAGACCACTTGCCCTCCGAATTTATGTTAATCGGAGGTATCAAATCGATTGGAAAATTCAGTATGATGGAGAACCCATTCAACAAAAATGGAATGGCGTGGCGCAGCATATAGCTGCGGTGGTATTAGACGGAACGGACACTATTGTTTTGACGCTTTTGTCCACACTTTCGAATGTTTCGATATATTCTGTTTACTTCATGGTAATCAAGGGAGTTAAGACACTATTTCTGTCTATGACAAATGGCATTCAATCGCTGTTGGGTGAGCTCTGGGCAAGGCAAGAATTAGAAGAACTCAGAAAAACTTTTGGGTGGACAGAATGGTGTATTCATACCGGAACCACCTTTGTATTCTCCTGCACGGCTGCACTGATTGTCCCTTTTGTCCGGGTTTATACCGCTGGAATCAATGATGCAAATTATATTCAACCGGCGTTTGCAATATTGCTTACGTTAGCAAATGCGATGCACTGTTTGCGTCTCCCTTACAATATTATGGTTCTAGCAGCGGGTCACTACAAGCAGACCCAAAAAAACTATATTGTGGCTGCCACAATCAATATTGTTCTCTCTGTGCTAACAGTAAAAGCGTGGGGGTTAATTGGCGTTGCGATTGGTACGTTTGCGGCAATGGCCTATCAGACGGTGTGGCTTGCAATATACGATTCAAAGCACTTTGTTTCTTGGCCAATGAAATCAGTAATAAAACAGTTTGCGGTTGATGGTATAACAGCAGTTTTTATTGTGGTGATCTCTGGGATACTAACAATGCATTCTGTTACCTATCTTTCGTGGATTATGTTAGCTATTGTTACTGCGCTTTTAGCAGTTATTATTACAGCTTTTCTTAATTTTATTGTGTATAAAGAAAAAATGATGGCATTGATTCACATTCTGTTGAAAGGAAAGAGAAAATGAATAAAACAGTATTCATCACCGGTTCCTCCGGTTTTATCGGTTCCAACCTTGCAAAGCGTATTCTGACCACAGAGCCGGATACCAAGGTCATCGGCCTAGACAATATGAACGATTACTATGACATTCGCATCAAGGAAGCTCGGCTTGCAGAGCTTCAAAAGTTCGAGAACTATATATTTATCAAGGGAAACCTTGCAGACAAGGCACTTATCAACAGCATTTTTGAGCAGTATCATCCGGATATTGTTGTTAATCTAGGGGCTCAGGCGGGAGTTCGCTACTCCATTACCAACCCGGATGCTTACATCGAGAGCAACATGATTGGCTTCTATAACATTCTGGAAGCCTGCCGTCACTATCCTGTGGAGCATCTGGTGTACGCTTCTTCCAGTTCCGTCTATGGAAGCAATAAGAAGGTGCCTTACTCCACCGATGATAAGGTGGATAACCCTGTCTCGCTGTATGCTGCTACCAAGAAGTCCAACGAGCTGATGGCGCATGCCTACTCCAAGCTCTACAATATTCCCTCTACCGGTCTGCGATTCTTCACGGTTTATGGTCCGGCGGGTCGTCCGGATATGGCATATTTTGGCTTTACCAATAAGCTGGTCAACGGCGAGACCATCAAGATCTTCAATTACGGCAACTGCAAGCGTGACTTTACTTATGTGGATGACATCGTAGAGGGTGTTGTCCGTGTGATGGCAAAGGCTCCGGAAAAGAAGAACGGCGAAGATGGTTTGCCCATTCCCCCCTATGCAGTTTACAACATCGGCAATTCCAACCCCGAAAACTTGCTGGACTTTGTGCAGATTCTGTCGGAGGAACTGGTTCGTGCTGGTGTGCTGCCTGCGGACTATGATTTCGAGGCGCACAAGGAGCTGGTGCCCATGCAGCCCGGTGATGTGCCGGTGACCTTTGCAGACACTGAGCCTCTGGAGCGTGATTTCGGCTTTAAGCCCCATACCCCACTGCGTGAAGGCCTGCGGAAGTTTGCCCAGTGGTATAAAGAGTTTTATATAGCATAAGGTGGTGGCTTATGACCATACCAGTGTGGAGGAAAAATGAGAGATAGCAAAGGACAAAGAATTAACTCATTGCAAGGACTCAGAGCGATTCTTTTTGTGCTGATATTTTCTTTTCATACAAGTATGATTAGAAACATTTCAGAGTCATCGATATATCTCAATTTTATCAAAGGGGGGGGAGGGACAGAGGCTGTTGCTTTCTTCTTTGTGCTGTCGGGATTTGTTGAAGCACTTCATCAGAGAAAAGAAGTGCCAAGCATTAAGAAGATAAGGAGACTGTGTATAGCGAAAGTAAAGAAGTTTTATGGCGTTCATGTGTTTTTTCTTCTTGCAGTTATTCCAACGATGATTGTATCAGTGGTAAAGGCTCCTCTTCAGGCAGTAGGAAGGATGATTATAAATCTTCTTCTTTTGCAGAGTTGGTTCCCAGACGAACAAATCTGGCTCAGTTATAATAGCGTGACCTGGTTCATATCAACACTTGCTTTTTTGTTTCTGTTTATTATTCCAATGCATAGGATTAGTGATCACCTTGAACAAAAATGGCCGACAGGTGGGTTCTATTGTGGTTTGCTGGTGATTATATGGGTTCTAGATTTCATGCTTGCGATGTTGCTGTTAAAAAGGAATGCATCAAATATTAAGTATTATCTCTATGCATTTCCGCCATCAAGACAGTTTGACTATGTATCTGGTTTTAAGCTGGGTCGATTCTTTATATGCCACAAAAAATATGTGATTGGTGAAAAAAGTGCAACATTTTTGGAAATCGTTTCTTTAATCATAATTATAGGATATTTACTTATCTTTCCATATGTTTCTGACTATTTTTCACGGTCGATGATGTATCTTCCTGGTTCTGTATTAGTAATATATGTATTTGCAATTGGAAAAGGGAAGGTCTCCAGATTCTTTAGCAGTCCATTTATGGTTGCTGCCGGAAATAATTCTCTGTATTACATGATGAGTCATCAGGTTGTTATACGTTATTGCTCGTTGATTCACAAAAATTTATTAAAAATTAATGTTCATTCCAGTGAATTAGTTTGGGCTTCTGTTGCGTTTGCAGTAACCCTTGCAAGCAGGCCAATCTATGAAATGTTATGCATCAAATTTAGGCGACTGCATTTAGATTGGAAATCTATGAATCATTAGGCATAGCGGTACTGGTCTTATCAGGGAATCAAGGCATAAGTCACACTAAGGATGGAAGAATGTACAGGAGAGCAAAACCAATCCACGGCACCTTGTCTATTGTAGCATTTTGTCCTTGGAGAGGGACGTTAATAACTACTACTATATAATACATGGGAGAAAGAGAAAATGAAAATCGCAGTTGCTGGTACCGGTTATGTTGGTCTGTCCATTGCCACGCTGCTATCGCAGCATCACGAGGTCATGGCAGTGGACATTATCCCGGAGAAGGTTAACCTCATCAATCACAAAAAATCTCCGATTCAGGACGAGTACATCGAGAAGTATCTGGCAGAAAAGGACTTAAATCTGACTGCCACGCTTGATACTGAAGCCGCCTATAAGGATGCGGATTTCGTCGTTATCGCAGCACCTACCAACTATGACAGCAAGAAAAATTTCTTTGATACTTCTGCAGTAGAAGCGGTCATCAAGCTGGTTATTCAGTACAATCCTGATGCCATTATGGTCATCAAGTCCACGATTCCGGTTGGCTTCACGGCTTCTGTGCGTGAAAAGTATGACTGTGACAATATCATCTTTAGTCCGGAGTTCCTGAGAGAGAGCAAGGCTTTGTACGACAACCTGTATCCCAGCCGTATCATTGTGGGTACTGATGTGGATAATGCACGTCTGGTAAAGGCGGCCAATACTTTTGCCGGTCTTCTCCAAGAAGGTGCCATCAAGGAGAATATTGACACCCTCATCATGGGATTCACCGAGGCGGAGGCTGTCAAGTTGTTTGCCAACACCTATTTGGCTCTGCGTGTCAGCTATTTCAACGAGTTGGACACCTATGCAGAGATGAAGGGGCTAAACACCCAGCAGATTATCGAGGGCGTCTGCCTTGATCCTCGCATTGGCAGTCACTACAATAATCCCAGCTTTGGTTACGGCGGATACTGCCTGCCGAAGGACACCAAGCAACTGCTGGCGAACTATGCGGATGTGCCGGAAAACCTCATCGAAGCCATCGTGGAATCTAACCGCACCCGCAAGGACTACATTGCTGACCGTGTTTTGGAGATCGCTGGCGCATACGAGGCAAACGAAAATTACGATCCGAGCAGGGAACACAACGTTGTGGTTGGCGTTTTCCGCCTGACGATGAAGTCGAACTCGGACAACTTCCGGCAATCCTCGATTCAAGGAGTCATGAAGCGCATTAAAGCAAAAGGGGCAACGGTCATTATTTATGAGCCGACGTTGGAAAACGGCAGTACTTTCTTTGGTAGTGAGGTTGTGAATGACCTTGCGGAATTCAAGAAACGCAGCCGGGCTATTATTGCCAACCGCTATGATAGCTGCCTTGATGATGTGCAGGAAAAAGTATACACCCGCGATTTGTTCCGCAGAGACTGATTTTGTGATAGCAGCAATGATTTGAACACATATTTTGCCAAGGAATATTAAATCCTTTATGCACGAGAAAAAGCGCTATACGTCCCATTAATTTCGTTGCTTTGAATTTGCTTAACCCTTTCTTTATCTTCTTGGATGCCATTATCAGCATTTTGCACTTTTTCCAATTCAGCAACGAGTTCAGTAATGCGATTTTCTGTTTCAGAGATCAACCGTTGAATTTTCTCCGGCTCAACTAGTTGCGAAATCCCCATTTTATCAAGTTGTGAAGCCGCTCTGCTATACGCCTGCAGGGCGGCTTCATTTTGCTTGTAGAAGGTATCCTTCTGGGCAAGTGGTTTGGATGCACACTCCAACCAAACAGATTTATAGGTGCGGCACGCCTGCAGATTATGAGCCGATGCTGCGTAAATTTTGCTTTTGGAACGAAGCTCTGCAATCTCGTTGCGGAGCTTCATTTCTTCGCGTTGATATGCACTGATTTGTTTATCAAAGTCAGCAGCTGAATGTAGACCATTATCAGCCATGCTGCCCAAGAGGTTTCCAAGCTCTTGGGCATTTGCAATTCCTGCACAGCGTTCCACGTTAGCGACTCGACGGGCCAAACTGTTTTCAGAAGTGCCAACCTGTACCACACCTCCTAGCGACTGCGCTAGTTCAGCGCCACTGATTGATTTTCGCGTTTTCTCGCTGCCAATTGGCACATAGCTGTACTGCCAACCGGGATATAGACTGATTGCACAGCTTCCTTGCTCGATGTTTCGCTGTACATAGTGCTCTGGAATAAATAGCCGCTCAATGCCATATTGCGGCAAATGCACCGTAACTCCACGCAGGCTCATGGCCATGATCTGATCAGCGGTCAAGCTCACGGTCAGGGGCTGCGTCAGATTCGATTCGTCAATTTGTTGAATCAAATCTGCGCCCCGAATTGTGCCATGTGTGCCGTCATCGTAGGTTATGTCATACGAAAAGGCAGCGCCAATATCAGCAGTCACGGCACCGTCTGATGTGGTATGGATGTGCCGATTATCTATCATCAGCTTTGCGGGATTACCGTTCGCATCCTGTATTTGCAGCAGAACACCGCGCTTTCCGGCAGAACATATCTGGCGTGCCGTAAGTCTGACAGACGTATCGCAGCTTTGTGGATATTCTGTAGTTAATTCTCGGTATAGCTTTGCAATCGGTGTACTATGATTTGTGTCAAGGATTCCTGATTTATTCTTTATCGCACTTTCTAAGCCTGCGAGTGTAAATCCGTCTCCTAAAGCATCCGCAGGTATCCATGTGCCATCTAAGTCGACAGCCTTATACAAAAGCTGTCCGGATTGCTTCTTTACCCGTATCTTAACCCCCTCGGACTGCAGCAACTTTGCAAAGTCAGCAAAGGTTGATACATTCGGAAGTATCTTAGCTATGCGCTCACGAATAAATAGCTGTTCGGCAGCGTTATCTTCTAAGCGCTCCACGAGGCCGGTATACGTAAACTTGTCGGTATCGGCCAGTGATGTATCTCTGATCGCACGCCCCGCACCTTCCGGTAGGTAGGTCATATGCTTACCACGCTGGCAAACAGAAATGCCCAGTTCCTGTGCCATTTGCAGGAACTGGGCATAATTGGTGGCACGCTCCAAGCAGAAGTTAAGCTTTTTGCGGACTTCAGTACGATTGCTGGTTGTGCGTTTTTTCTGTATGTAAGTGGGGTAGAGCTGGCCTAGCTGTTGAGGATCTTTAATAACAGACAACTGTGATTCCATGCAGAGCCGATCAGAGATACTACGGATTTGCTGTGCGGTGCGGTAGGGAACAGTGCGCAGCTTTTTATAATCATAAAAAGAAACGGCGTTGATAATAATGTGGTTATGTATAGAATCTTTATTGATATGGGTAGCAACAACAAACTCGAATTTTCCATCGGTAAATTCCATCGCAAGCTTGCGACCTAACTTGTGGGCCAGCTCCGGCGTGACGGCATCATCCGGGGAAAAGGATTGAATCAGGTGGTAGGCAAGATTCCCTTGCTTTTTCGCATTTGTATTTCGTGCTTTGCGTGCCATTGCTGCAGTAACGGAAAAATCAAGCACTGCAGTCTGTGGGGCGGTATTGTAACCTGAAATCAATTCCTGTCCGTCGGTTTTGTCAGGATTTTCTATGTAGTTGATTGCATCGCCAAGCCGAACTTTTACCGCATGAATTTTGGTGATAGCCATAGTAGATTCCTTCTATGTTAGAAACAGGTGAAGATTGCCACTCAGGGCTTGGTGAAAATCATCAATAACAGACAAAAACAAATAGCCACTCTCGCACGCCCACTTGCGAAAGACATGCTTGGGGTTTGCATAATATTTCGTTGCATACATATTAGACTAGCTTTCGCAGAGCTTTCATCAATCGTTCCTGATAGAGCGACTTCAGCTGTAAATATTCACGCCGCAATTGCTCAACATCGTTGGTGGTAACAGATTGATTCGTGTTGCAGCGTTTAGCTACTTGGTTAATGTTACCTGAGATATGACTCAAGCTAGATGAGATTTCTTTTATAACAGAAAAATCATAATGCTTGACTTTACCGGTAAGCAGCATTTCCCGACAAAAAGCCGAAAAATTAGGCATATCACTTTCTGCCATCTTTGTTGCTACAGATAGCCATTCATCTTCTGTGAAGTATACTGGCTTGCAGATGGGCCGTGTTCGATTAGTAGTGTACAAAGCAAAATTCTCCATTCTGCATCTTTGCTGATTGCTGTAAAACGGGTTTTAGGGTGTCCCCTAAATGGCGCATGTGAATTTCATATGCAATGCTTGCTAACGTTCGCTTTCGCTCACGTTACCCCTTCGGGCCGCCCCGGCGGTTCTTCCGGCGAAACCAGAACAGCCCGGCTCCGATAAAAACGATGGGCAAAAAGTCCAGAACATTCCAGAACGGATTTACTGACTTTTTGCTCTGCTGTACAGGTTGAGAAGAGGTTGGCTCCGGTGTCGGCGTTGCGGACGGCGCAGCGGCAGCTGGTGCATTATAGGCTGCCGCTCGCTGTACAGTGGTGTTCTCGTCACGGCTGGGCGTGCACAGCTCGGCGTCTGGATTTTTTGTGTCTGTTAAAGTCAGATGAAAGCTTGCGTCGTCGTCGGTATTCAGCTCCTTCTGCTCGCACTCGAACTGGTAACGCTCCGCTGCATCGCCTGCAACACGGCCAGATAGAAATGTATACAGTCCGCTGTCAGCCTCCGTGCAAACGGCGGCCAGTTGGTTGGATTCATATACATCCAGCGCGTATACTGTACCGCTGTACAGGTTCTGCAGGTAGACGATACAGTGTTGAGAAAAGCCGACTGGTGCCGTTAGGTATGAGCTGACCTGGGCCGTTGTTGGCTGATAGTCGGCAGGCGGCTGGCGCAACGGCAGCTGCGTATAATAACGTGTCTGCCCGGTTACTTCCGTGAACCAACTCTCACCTGCAAACTCATATTGCAGCTCATACTGACCACCAGCCTCGACCTGCAAAAAGGTGGTGCCGTCAACCTCGCGCAGCGGCCAATCGTTTAGAGCATCGTATTGAACAGCGGCATTGCAGTAATAGATGCCCTCCGACAACGTCACAGTCTGACTATGCTGATTCAAGCCGTTCAGTACTACAAGAACAGCATCCGTATCATTGGGGCTGCTGCCCAGCGTAATCAGCACGGAACGTTCCTGCAGCTCCGCGGGAATATCTACTAAGGATACCGTCACCTCTCCGTTTCCCGCCGCATGGCAGGGCGGTGCCAGCGCCATGACAAACGGGACAAAAAACAAAATCGCCAGAACTCTTTTCATGAAAAGCGCCTCCTTAAAATCCGGCATAGGTAAAGTAATGGCAGCCGCGGCTCTCCATCCATGCGTTGGACATGTTTACGCAGACGCCGTAGCCATAACAGCATTCGATCCACGCACCGCCGCCGAGCGCCATCTGCACATGCCCTTGCTCACCGCCTGCGGCATAGACGACCCGCAGGTCGCCCGGCTGAACCTCGGCAGGGGAGATTGCCCGCAAGTCACCGGTCCGCCCGTAGGCGGCTGTATTGCCCGCTGCAAAAGGCAGCCCCTGTGCCCAGTAGCAGTACTGCACAAAGCTGGAGCAGTCCAAATTCATCCCGACGTTGGCATTGCCGGGGCCGCCGCGCAGCGACGAGGGCTGCCCGTACACAAAATGACCTTGGCAGCTAATGGCAAAGGCTACGACCTGCCCGCGCGCAGTGTCGGGGTCAATGTTCAGTCCGGCCAGCAATGCCTGCAGCTCGTCAGCAGTCAAAGCGGAGCCTATGGAACGGCACTTGATGCCGTCCGTAACGCCGTAAAGCGCCTCCCAGTCCATACGATACAGCAAGGACGCCCATTCCACATTGCCATAAGTGTCCACGCCATTCTCGTACCAGCCCTTGAAGCCCGCCGCACCGGGCGGCAGCGTTACAGTTTTCGTAAAGCGGGCAGTGACCGCATTGCCCGCATACGCATTGCCGTACTGGTCCTGCTTGATGACGGTACGTGTCAGCGTGCCGTCGTTGCTGCTTTCGGCCAGTGCCTCCAGATTGCCCGTGCCGCCGTCCGCACCATTGGGGGCTTCGGTTTCCGGGTCAGCATAGCGGTCATAGCCGGTCAGGTAAATTGTGCAGTTCAGGTCATAATGGCCGTACTGGCCGTCGTGCAGCTCTCCGGGACACCAGGGGATAGCGGTTGCGTTGGCAAAGGTCACGGTATAGTCCTGCGTCATAGTTTCATCGCCGTCGGTGGTCTCCACTGTAAAGATGGCGGTGCGCTCGTTCGGAGCATAGAACCAATCATTCAGCTCGCCTTTGTAGAGATTCGCACTTTCATCCAGCACGATGCTGCCGGTGCAGTCCTCTGCAGCAATTTTGCCATCGACAACTTGGGTGTAGTCATCCGGCAGGGCACACAGCTCTGACTGGGTGGCCCCATCCGGGAAAATGACAGGAAAAAAGACGGTCACATCGTGTGTGCCGTCCTCGATCCATTCGGGGTGACTGCTGCCTTCAGCGTGGTCGCCACTCCATTCCCATATTCCGTTGTTGTAATGCCCGCATTCTTCGTTGCCTTGGGCACAGGTGTGCGTTTCGCATCGGTACTCTGTGATGGTCACAGTCTCGCCCTCGCTGCGGTAGCCATTGACGCAGCCGCCGTAGCTGATACAGGAGTAGGGCGCGGACTCGCGTGCGGTGATTTCCATGCCGTAGGCTGTCAGAGCGCGGCAATATTGGGTAAATGGCACGTCGTCTGTAAAAGCCGCAAGGTCCTGTGAACTGGGCCAGTCCTGCTGATAGTAGACCGCGGCCATCGAGATGATCTCCGCAGTGTCATTGTAGATGCCATTGGCGTAGCTCCATGTGACGCCATGCTGCATATTGTTGCTGCGCTGGCCGGTCAGCGTGTCGTAACCGTAGGGGTTGCCGTTGGGGTCAACATCGCTGCGAAAAGCCCTGCGAAGCTCATCAGTGGCAGCTTCATTGCGGTATGTATTGATGCTTTCGATAAGCTGCTGAATATCCTCCGGTTTGTCGGCACACAACACGCTGGTCGTTGTAGTACCGCTCATCTGGCCTAGCAACCCAATAATCAGCAACAACAGAACAATTGCGCCACAAATAAGCGCCGTCCTGCCGATAGAAGCAAACGCTTTGACAGGATGGGCAAAGAACCGTGCCACTCTGATAACGCTATGACCGGTCTGAAAGCCTGTATTACTGATGATACCCGGCGCACGGTCAGCAAAATCATCCGCACTGGTAGAGAAGGTCTCTGCATAGTGCAGAGCGGTACGTGCACCGGCAGAGCCGATTTGTACCGCAGAGTTTCCCAACTCCATCCGCAACGCGTCGCCGCCTGTGTGCAGGACCTCCTCGACGGTGCGCGTGCCGTCCTGCACATCTTTGATGCCCTTCACGGCGTAGCTGCCCAGTATGCCGACGTCCTCCGCAGCAGTCCCGAGAAACGTCTCCTGCATAATCAGTTCCGCCGCCGCGCCGTGCACGCCGAGATCCTGCGCGGCATCGGTGGCAAAGTCCTCCTGATAGCTGACCAGCCCGCTTGCACTCGTGATGCCGTGCGCTGCAGCTGTTGTGCCGCGCATGGCAGGGGAGCGGTAGCCGTTTGTCTGCTGTTTGCACAGCAGTTCGTAGTAGGCATTGCTGCGGCTGGCCCGGGGCGTGTTGGTACCGGTGATATATTTCCGGTTGCCTTCGGCGGGAGATGATAAGCTTTCTGCTACATCATCTCTATCGTCTGAAATGGTATCTTTCGTTTCACTTACATAATCGTCATTCGACAGTAGCGACTCGACTTGCTTTTCAGTGCTGTCCAGCAGTTCCTCGCCGTTTGATGCTTCATCTACCTGATTGTGCAGGCTTTCCGATATGTCAGTATCGGTATGGAATAAAGGTTTGTCGCTATAATTTTGCGTGAATAGTTCTGACATGGCAGACTCCGTGAGGTTATTTTTAGAGATGTGCTGGTGTAAGCATAATGCATTAAGACTTTCGATTAGGAGATGTATCCATCAGCCTGAACAGCTCGGTATCCTTCGGGAAATCGTTGTTGAAGGGCACCACCGTCTTAGACACAATCAGCAGTCCGCTGCCGACCTCGGCATTCTCGATGTACCGCTTTTCCTCGTTGGAAATGTGCAGCAGCCGCGCCAGATCGTTGGCATCGTCGGGAGACTGGTTCAGCAGCTTGATATATCCGCAGTCGGACAGCATTCGGCGCGCGTCCTCGTTGTCCAGCACCGAGCGCACATGCTGGGTGATGGAGGTCAGAATCGCACCCCACTTACGGGCGCGGCTGGACAGCTGAAAGTAAAAGTCCGTGCAGTCCTTGTTGCCCAGCAACTGCTGGAACTCGTCGGTAAACACCCATGTACGGCGGCCCAACACGCGGTTGCGGGTAATGCGGTTCCAAACCTGATCCAGAACTGTCAGCATGCCGATAGACTGCATCGACTTGCCCAGCTTGACCGTATTAAAGCAGATGCAATGATTCTGCACGTTCACATTGGTCTGGTGGGCAAACAGGTCCATGGAGCCACTTACATATAGCTTCAACGCCGTAAGCAGTGGCTTGACTTCCTCTCCCTGCAGCGCAAGATTTCTATAAAAGTCGTGCAGCGTTGGCATTTCCTCGCGCTTGGGATTTGCCATATAGCGCTGATAGGTCAGGCCGGCAGCTACATCAATAAAGGTTCGCTCCTGGGGCGACAATTCGGAGCTGTGCAGAATCAGCTGGCAGAAATTCTGCAAGAACTGACTTTTCAGTCGGATGGGGTCCTCATCGTCGCCATAGTCCTCGGTAATGTCCATGGGATTGATATGGGAGGGGCTGGACGCGGAAATGTCAATCACTACGCCACCCATGGCTGTAACGAGATGCGTGTACTCCTGCTCCGGGTCGATGAGAACAATATCATCATCTGGCCAGCGAAGCATGATATTGGTGACCATCTGCATTACGGAGAAAGACTTGCCGTAGCCCGTCATACCCAGTACCATACCGGCAGGGGCGGGCAGCAGCTTGCGGTTACACAGTATCAGATTCTTACTGCGGGCGTTGATGCCCTCGTACAGTCCGCCCGGCTGGAACAGTTCCTGTGTGGTGAACGGCACATAGATGGCCGTGCTGACGGTTTCCAGCGTGCGCTCCAACCCGAGCCATTTCTTGCCAAGCGGCAGCATACTGTTCATGGCATTGCGCTGCTCATACAAAATGCTGTCAAAGCGGCAGGTCTGCTGCTGTACGGTGCTGCAAATGCGCCGCACGCGCTCGTCCAACTGCGCATTGGAATCGCCATAGCTGTGAATGAGGATGCAGACTTTGAAGATTTTTTGGTTTTTGGTTGTAATGTCATCCATCATCTGCTCTGTGTGGTGCATTTTGGATTTCAGATCATAGCTCACAGCTATGCTGGCAGGCATATTTCGCTCGCGTGCTTTGGCAATGGCATCGTATTCTTCCTTGTGCATATAGGCAAGTTTTTTCTCGATTTCCTGGACAGCTTCTGCCTGGTCCATAGCGTCAACATGCATTGTGATGACGTGGTCAAAAGGAAGCTCCGATAGCATAGAGAACAAACCGTTCTTCATTTCCGGTGCTATGCCCCGCAGATACATTGTCTTGCCGATTTTATCGCCAAACTGATAGCGGTCACGGTAAACGGCGCGCGAGTCGTCATGCTCCGGGTGCCAGTTGTAAGAGCTGGGTGAAATAAAATCCTTCGTAGTAAGGTTATCCTCAGCCAGCAGCCAGTCATAGGAAAAGCTCATTTCCTCACTGGGCCGCATGATGCCTTGCAACAGGCTCAGACGCTCAATGCCGGACAAGATGCGTGTACTGCTGCCCATACGCTTGAAGTGATCGGCAATATCTGCAGCACGGTTCTCCAGCTGCTCTTTCGCCTGCTGGTAATTTTCGGCGTGCAGGCTGAAGGTGACGTACTTTTCACGAATCAGGCCATTTTGACCGCGCAGTGCTTTTTCCGCCACGACTTGGTTCATCTCCTCGGCATAGCGGTCACGATCATCCCCGCGCAGCGGCAGGAAGGTGTCGCGGCGAAACTGCTCCTCGTCCATGCTGCGGGTGACAAGGTTGATTTCCAGATGCAACGAGGGGTCGAAGTAGTTCAAAAACTCACTGTATTTCGTAAAAATGTTCTTTTGCTCTTCCAACATGGCGATTTGGAAGTTCACATCGGTGAAAGCCATCGTCATCGAGAAAAGTCCCGGCTCCACCTCGCAGATGCCATCCTGCGACATACTCAGGTATTGCAGGCAGTCACTGGCTTTCTGTGGCGCTTTGCGTGCGGCAATGCGCTTTTTTGCATGCTTTTCGTCTTTCTTTAACTGCTTTGCGTGCTGCCGCCGTTCTTTGGCGGCTTTCCTTTTTTCTCGTTTTAACGATTTCTCCTGTGCGCGCAAAGACTCCAACACACTCGGTTCGATGGGCAAGTCGGCGTGCTTTTTTGGTAAAAACATAATTTTTCTCCTGACGGGGGCAGATTGCGACCTCAGCGGGGCCGCAGTACCATGCCCAGTAGATTTTTACAAGTTTTTCAAACGGATACCCGTTATGGCTGATAAAGCCCAGCCCAAGAAAGGGGAGAACTTCTACCATTACGATGTAGGAAACCAGCTGAATATCCAGCTGAAGCCATTGCAGACAAATGAAGCAGGTTGCTATGGCCAGCACGGCAGCGACACCAAAACAGGCCAGCTGACGCAGTGAAAGCCCGAGAAAGAATTTCTCGTGATATTCCGTGATTTCGAGATTGGTTTTTGTTGAGAGCATAGGTGAACTCCTCCATTAAATGGCGCTGGTGATGGCTTTGGTGAACCGTCCGCTCATAAACACGGCCACCAGCAGAATAACGGATTTGCCCAGCATGGCCCAGGCTTGCTCGGTAATGTCACCGCCACTGCCCAATGAAGCTGTCAGGGCAGGGTAGAAGCCAATGACAAGATAGAGAACGGCCCCTTGCAGCGCCACCGCCATGTAGTTTTTCAGGAAGTTTACAGCAATACCGTGCAGTTCCCGATAGCAGAGCGTGGCAATTGGCAGGGAAGCAAGGGCATTATAAACGTACAGCTCAATGAAGCGTGCCGCAACGATGGTATTGATCACAATGTTGACAAGACGCAGCATCCAGCTTACGACCATAAGCTCCATGGCCACAGGCATATTACCGATGCCGCCCGGCAGTGCGCTGATTGCGTTTTCGATGTCGACCTCGGTGTTGACCTGTCCGCTGCCCACATAACCGGCTATGCCGTTTGTCACCGTGGCCGCTACCTCAAACATCGCATTTAGAATTTCCGTGGAGTGTAGAACAGCCCAGCGGCAAAGCGTGATTTTCAGCATGACCAGCGCCACCTGCTGAATCGTAAAAGCTGTGCTGCCGCCGTTCATGGCTATGGTCTGGGTGAAATTGTACAGCTCTAAAACCATAAAAAGTGCCAGAACGGTAAGGGCAATCGGCATGACCACGCCAGAGCTGATAGAATCTGCATAACCGGCCAAGGTGCTGTTCCAATCGGTCAGATTGCTCAGCAGACCAGAGTTCTGCCCCATAGCATTTACGGTGGCCGAAATACCCGCCAGTTGGCGTCGTATCGTATCCTCAAAAATAGCGCATACCTCCCATCAGCTGACCGTCAGCGTGCCAAAGTAGGTAGCAACGGCAATGATCAGCACGCCGCCTGCAATCGACCAAGCACCGCTGCTGATGCCGGGGCCGTTGTGGTCCTTGAGGTTCGTGCCCAGCGTGACTGCGCCAAACAGCAGCAACAGGCCGCCTGCAAAATTGACAACATTCGTGATAAGAGAAGTGATTGTAGATACCATTTCCATATGAGTTTCCTTCTTTCTGTTTATGTGTCAGACTCGTCATCGTCGAGTTCTATGTTGTTGATTTCCTGCACATTTTTCATAAAGGCTGCAAAGCTATTTTCTGCGCGCCTCTCGTAGTCAAAGGGGTGATGCCCCTCTTTTTCAACCAATGCGTAATTAGGGTGCTTTTTAAGATCAAACTTGTAAGAGTAAAATGGCACAACACCGGAAATCATCAATAAGCAGCGATTTCGCGGCATGGTGCGTATTTCTTCCGGTGTCATCAGATCACGGCTGGCCACCTGATAGTTCTTGGAAAAGGAGCCCTGTGCGCCGAGGTTCTCTGTGGTGTTCAGCACCTCGATGGTCCGTTTGCCCAGCTGTTTACCGAAGAACTCCAGTGACTCCGGGTTATTGCCGCCACCCAGCACAAGCTCTGAATCACAGTTTTCCAGAATCGTGCCCCAGTCATCACCGTACTGAGATTTCAGCTGTGCGATTGACTGGTAAATCAAGGTACATCCGATATTTCGGCTGCGGATGGTGCTGATCAGAATCTGAAAGTCAGGAATCATGCCGATGTTCGGAAATTCGTCTAAGAGAAACCGCACATGGCGCGGCAGGCAATGATCTTCACGATTGTCTGCGGTATGCACAAGAATCTGAAAGCATTGCTGGAACATGACCGCTGCCAGAAAGTTATAGGCTGTGGTGGTGTCTGGTGTGACAACGAACAGCGCCACCTTTTTGTCGCTGGCCAGCTCTTCCAGATGAATGGTATCATCTTCGCAGATCTTCATGATGGAAGGAATATTGAACGCACTCATACGCATACCGAGAGATACATCAATACTCTGTGCGGTTTTGTCTGGTGCCATGTGGTACAGTCCATATTGGCGCGCTGCGAATGACGCAGGCTTTTCCATAGTCAGGTCTTCGAATATATCGTCCAACTGGCTGCGTCCCTGTGGTCCGTAACGATGCTGCATCAGCACAAAAAGCTCCATCACGCTGTTCATATTGTGCATCTCAGGTGGTTGCTCAAAATACACATAGGCAAGCAGCGCTTCCAGCAGTGAAGTAGAGCCTTCTTCCCATATCGGGTCGGCTGTGTTTTTCTGGCGCGGGTCTTCTTTCATATTTTTGATAAGATTCTTGGCAACAACCACAATGTCATCCGTATCATGGATGTACGCAAACGGATTGTAGTGGTCGGACTTGTCACGGTCCTTCAGGTTGAACACCTTTACGTCATAACCTTGCGATACTAGGACATTTCCGTAGATGTCAAGCAGTTCGCCCTTCGGATCACTGAGTACATAATTGCTGTTAAACTGCAGCAGCTGCGGGCCGGCCACGCTGTAGCTTTTGCCGGAACCGGAGGGACCGAACACAATGACGTTCTTGTTGCGGTTGTAGTTGTTCTCCGCCGTTACCTGCATTTTCATAGCAAGGCTCAGGGACTCTGTGGCCGTTAGAGGTATGTTCTCGCTTGCTTTTTCATGGAGAAACGGCGCAATGTCCGCCGCTGTGCCCCAGCGGGCACTGCCGTACTCCTTCTGCGGCACCAGCCGATGACCGCTGTACTTTATGCAGAAATAAGCAAGACCCGCCAGCAGAATAGCCCCAACACCACAGCCCACAGGAATCGGCGCAGGGGATAGCTGCAAGGGATGAAGTGCAATTTTGCTAAGATTTACCGCGGCGGCAAGTCTTTGCGTAACTGTTCCGGCAGCCGATACATAGAGAAGTCCCACCCGGTTGCCCAGCCAAAAGCAACCCAGACTTGCAGCAAGATAGATCAGAATTTGCTTTGTGCGCTGTTCCTTCATAGCCGCTCACCTCGCTCCTGCGCCGGCGGCGAGCGGTGCTGGTTCAGCTCCTTCGTGCGCTGCATAGCCCGTTCGGACAACTCCTGCAGCAGACTGGTGGGACGTTCCTTGCCGCGCGCAGCAATGCAGTTTTCAATAGCGGTCTGGATGCGGTCCACGTCCTGCCCCTTGAACCACAGGTTCAGCTGCCCGGTGTCCTTGTCCTTGGTAATGGCAAAGTCCACCGAGTATTCCTTGAGCTGCCGCCTGACATAGGGCAGCGTTTTGTCGTTCAGCTCCACCGACGCGAGAGCCTGCGACTGCCGGTTCAGTGATTGAATTGATTGCTGCCCGTACTGCCGCGCTTGCAGCATATTGGCAACCGCCTGCAATATCCCAAAGATGCCCTGTCCGGCAAGCTTGGCTGCGTTGATTTGCACCCGGATGGCCGTTTCTTCTACCATACGGTATCACCTTCGCTTTCTCCGTAATAAAATTTCAACCTCACCACGGCAACGGAGCGCCGGTGCGTCGGGCGTATGCTTCGATTCTTTTTCCCAACCTGTATTGCTGCAAGCGGTCCGGCAGGCTGTATTCCAGTGTGCGGACTTTTACATAGTGCTTCATTGCGCACTTGAAAAAGGCGTACAGGTACCGCTCCTTACCGCTGATCTGCCGCATACGGCAGACATACACGCAGTTGACCTTGCCGTCTCTGATACTGCGCAGCATACACTGATACCCGTCGCGCAGCGGGCCGTGCCCTTTATAATCGATGCTGCCGCCGACTACCGTGCAGCCGTTGTCACCGGCTTGCCTGCAGCAGGCATCGTAGCTTGCGCGGGTCGCTGCACAGTCACCGGGAATACGCGCATACACCCATGCACGGGGCGACTTTTCTTGATTTGGCATTATCTCTCTACCTCCAGCTCTTGGTCATAAAAGCTCAATTGCTCGCCTTCTAAGCGGAACCGCAGGTCAAGCTCGGCAAATGTGAAATTCCGATTGAAGCGTTCCGTCGCCTTATTCGGTGCATCTTGCAATTCCAGCATCAGCTGCCATAAATCAGGATGTGCATGGTACAGATGCCGCAGCTCGGTCATGGACGCATTGGGGCAGAACCAGCACCCGCCGCGGTGGCTGTACTCATACAGCGGCGACAGCAGCCCCTCCTGCCTGCACATGGCAAATGCATCCTGCTCTGTCACGCCGTACTTTGCCATAAGAGATACCTGGTCAGGCTTTAGCCGCTCCAGTCTGATAGGCTCATCCGCGGCAATCCCTAAATAGGAAACTGTACCCGGCGGCAAACTCTCTTTATAGGCTTCAAGTGGCGGGACCTTGCAATCCCGTTGAATTGCACAGCGCCCAGCCAGCGGAAAAGCGGCAAGCTTTCCCTGTGCATTGCCGCGGCTCACCACATGGTAAAAGCAATCCAGATACGTCTTTTCAGCGTGCAAAACCTTTGTGGGGATACCGCGCTTTTCAAAGTACGGAATTGCTGTCTCATAGATAAACCGCGCATGCTCGGGCAGCTCGCCGGAAATCTCCTTGCTGAACATGACCTCTGTGTATATGATTTCGTCCAGCGGTTCGCCATGCTGTAGGGCCAGCAGCGCTGTTGCATTGCTGTCTTTGCCGAAGCTCGAACAGATGATATGTTTCATGTCATTCACCAATAAAAATAGGGCGGCCCACGAGAGTCGCCCATACCATGTACGTGTTTCATAGATTTTTAGTGCTCGCTCTCATCCGGTTTGGATTTGCGGCGCTTGTATGCAAAAATTCCGAAGCCGACGATAGACCCAAACACCGCCGCCGAAAGCAGCGCAAAGGGGAACACATCGCCCGTTTGGGGAATAACCGGCATCGGCGCAGGCGTTGCCGTGGGTGTGCTTGCCGGTGCAGGGGTAGGCGCGGGCGTACTGCCCGGCGTCGGCTGCGGCGTATTGCTCGGGGTGTCCTCATGCGGTGTTTCCTCGGGAATGCGTGCATCCTTCATAACGACAGTCTGAAGCTCACCGGTGGGCAACACGGTAAAGGCAATGCTTTCTGCAATCTGATAGCCATTGGGTGCGGTGATCTCGGTCAGCGTGTACTCTCCGGCAGGCAGCTTTTCGATATAGTGGGGCTTGTCCTCAGAAACCCACTGTGCAACCGTGTTGCCGTCCTTATCCTTGATGACCAGCTCAGCGCCGGGCAGCTCTTTACCCGTGGCAATGTCAACCTTGGAGATTTGTACTCTGGTAATATCATCCCGCATGATCACCGTAGCATCGTCCAGCAGCTCCCATTCCTCCCAGGGGATAAACCAGAGCTTCTTTTTATCCTTCAGATAGTAGACGTCTGCCTCGTCCAGCTCATGGCCGTCGGCATCTGCTTTGCGTTCCAGGCGGAACACAATATCGTCTGTAACGGCATAACCATCAGCAGGCCGCATTTCTGTCAGCGTGTATTCTTCGTCAAAATGCAGCCCCGTCACACGGTGCGGCGTGTCGGTGGATACCCAGGTGTCAACAACGTTGTCCTTCGTATCCTTGATGATCAGCGTAGCACCGGGCAGTTCTTCATCGTTGGTCAAATCTCGCTTACTCACCCACATTTCAGTAGGCTTGTTGGCGCAGGTGCTGTCCAGCACCTGCAGGATTTCGCCGTCATAGGTGAAGGTGACATCCATCTCTGCATCGTTGAGATAGTATCCCTGCGGGGCGCGCAGCTCGCGGATAAAGTAATTGCCGCTGTTTGTCGATGCATCCAACCGGTCACTCCGGCCGTACCACTCGCCGCGGATGGGAACATCGCAGTTGAAATAGGTGTAGCCGTCCGCAACGGTCTCGGGACTGGTACAGATCAAATCACCGGCAGAGAACAGCTTGTTACCGTCCACGTCGTAGATGTCATCGCGGGTGTACAGGTTGAACACAGCACCGGCCAGATAGTTGTCGGTTTCCTGATTGATCTTGTACACACCCACGCGGGCATGCTCACGGTCATTGTAGAAACCAAGGGTCTGCTGTTCAGCCAGTTCCGCAGTGGCTTTCGATGCGCGTACAACATCAAAATGCTGTTCACTATCGCCATTTTTGGCGATGCTCTTTGCCATGATTACATCGTTCAGCTGGTTGTCCCAGACAAATGTCACATCGTAGCTGTCCGTCGTGCCGACATACCCATAGGGCGGCTTGGTTTCCTCCACATGGTAGCTGCCCAGCGGCAGGGTAATACTAACCTCGCCGAGCGTGCCGTCGTGGATGACCGACAGAAAATCATAGGTCGCCTTGGTGCGGGACGGTGCAAACACAGCAGTGTCTGCACTGCCATCACCGGTGGTAACAACCGCTACCACGTCGCCCTTGGCATACCAGAGCGTGCGGCTGCCGTTGGCATCCAGCTGGCGGTCCTGCGTGTAGATGTCCTCGGCAGCCGTAATGGTGTATTCCGCACCGGCCAGCGGGCGCAGCGTATAGGCAAAGTCGGAATCGGCCTCGCCGGTCATCCAGGGGTCAATCAAATCGTTGGTTTCGATCATTCCTGTCAAGGCATTGCCAGTCTTACGGATGGTCAGCTTGCCCAGCGTTTCCTCATTCCAGTAGTCCTCACCAATGACCAGCGTGTCCATGCCGTTTTCATTGTCGTCGCCGGTGGCCTTGTAGATGCGGTCCGTGGAAATATCGAAATCGACATAGTAGTTGCCGCTGTCAGCCCATTCGTTGTAGAAGCCGTCCGGGCCGACAGTCTCCACAATGCGGTATTTGCCCAGCGGCAGCTTTTCAGGCAGGGTCAGGATACCTTCCTCGTTGGTGTAGAAGGTATCCACGTTCTTGGTCAGATGCCCGTTTACCGTGTCCGTCATCGTGACCAGCTTGGGCTTGCCATTTTCCAGCCGATAGCTGCCGTTGTCATCCAGCCAGTAGATCTGGAAGGCTGTGTTCGGCAGCAGGACCGGTTTGCCGGTTTCCGTATCGAGTTTCGTGATTTTTAAATACACTTCAATCTCCTCATCCAGTACCGTAAATTTCTGATAGGAATCCGATGCTTTCATCACACTGTCCTTCGGCGTGGCCATCGCGCCCCAGGGGTTGTTGTCCTGCTCTGGGTCGATGCTGACCAGGAACGGATCTGCCTGGAACAAATCGTGCGGGGTGGTCGTCTCCACGACCAGATAGGTGCCGTAGGAAAGCCCCTGCACGCGAATGTTGCCGGAATCATTGCTGAAGATTTCGGCCAGCTGATACTCATTGGCACGCCCCGTGGGCTGCCAGCCATCACCCTTGCCGTTCTTGTTGTCGCCCGCCGCGGTCAGCGTTTTGTTGTAGGCGGCCATTTCGTCGGCGTTGACCTCGTAGGTCCTGGCGACGGCCTGTGTCTCACCGGAAAAATCCCACTTGGGGTGCTCGTTGTCGTATTCCCTGTTGATGTAGGCATCCAGAATGCTTTGCAGTGTGTAGCTTCCGGTGCGGGTCTGGTCAAACTGCTCGACCTTGGACAAGTCGGACACAAGATAGAAGGTGAACCCAGCACCCTCCAGCTCCAGCCCATTGGACTGGCCGCTGGAGGAGACGACCTTGCTGATCTCCACGTTGCCCTTGGCAACCTGATCCTGACTTTCGGTCAGGCCGTTATCCTTGTGGATATGGTAGTTGCCGTTGTAGGCGGCTGTGTCATTGGTAAAGGTGGTTTTCTCCACATACCAGCCCTCATCTGCATAGCTGGGCGTGATGTAGTAGTTGTGTTCGTCGCAGAGATACCCGGGCGCATAGGACAGGTAATAGGCATCGTAGGTCCAGGTGCCGTCCAGAGCCTTGCTCTTAGAGATGGTGCTGAACTGGTTCTTGTATACCCAATCTGTATACTGCCCGTTGTTGGCTGCCAGCGCGGCAACCTGCCCGGTAGCTGCCTTGGTGCGGCTGTCCACCGTAGGATAGGTGCCGGAAACAGCAAGAGCGCCCTCACGCAGCGGAATGACCGTGCCGGTGGAGCGCTCTACTACATAATATTTACCGAGGTACAGGTTGGAGAAGGTCAGACAGCCATCCTCGATTTTTGCACTGGCTACGAGATTGTCCTTTTTCAGCACGGGCAGATAATCGCTGATCCACTGCCCACTGTTGTCACGAATCGTAGTGTGCCAGATGGGATTGCCATTGGCATCTACGATTTTGGAATAGTCCACGACGCCGGTCACCCCATCGGGGTGGGTGATGTCCTCGGCGGCATACAGGTCGTACACCGCGCCGTCCAACACGGCATTACCATGGGCGGCGTCACCGGTCACATACCGCTGTGCATCCAAATCAACCTTGGAGATGCTGATTTCACCAAGCGTGCGGTCATTCTTCATGATGCCGTTTTCTGCCGTGGTGGTGTAGCCGTCTTCGTTGGCTGCCTTGCCGCTGGCATCGGTGGTATGGCTCCGGGAGGCATCCCTGGGGGAGTCATAGATGGTGACTGTGGTTTCTACGCCGCCGCTGGTCACCAGCTTTGTGCCGCCCTTATCGACAGTGGCAATGTCGGCATTGTAGTCACCATTGCCCAGCCACAGGACGGAATTGTTGTTTTCAGCCGTAATTTCCACATAGTAGGCGCGCTTGCCCAGCGGCGTGCCTGCGGTGCCGGGGTGGTCAATGTCTGTCCAGTCGCCGAAATAGCCCGCGGGGGCCTTCGTCTCCACAAGGATGAACCTGCCCTTGTTTCGCTGCGTGTAGTACAACGTATGGCGCATCGTGTCGTTTGTGGCGTAGGCGGCGTTGTTGATGACGGCATAGGTGCCGTCACCCTGGCGCTGAACGCTGTAGGTGTTGTAGCCGCCCGTGGGCTGGAATTTACCGGTCACGACGTCCCACTGGTAGATTTCATACCGGGCATCGCCTGTAATCTGGTTGCCGGTCTCACTGTCCGTCTTTTTGACGTTGATCTGCAGTGACCACTCAGCATTGCGCATCTCGTAGGCATTGTTGGAGTTGGCCGGTACTGTAATGGTCTGGTGACTGCCGTTGCTGCCCCAGTAGGATTCAAAACCGTAGGGGATGGTGACTTCGTCATAACGGAACTGTAAAGATGCAAGCTGTGCCTGCGCGCTGGCAATAGCATTATTTACAGCGCTCTGTGCTTCGGCCTGAATGGCGGAAACCGCAGAATCTCGCTCGCTGTTGGCGGCTGCGTCTGCAGCTTCTTTCGTAGTATAGGGGCCGACGCTGCCACTGCGGCCATCTACGGTCTTGGATACAGTGTAATGCACAGACCAGCTGGCAGATGCTGCACCGCCGTTATTCTGGTAATTGTCGTCGTTGGTGTGGCCGCTTGTGGTGACAGTCTGCACACCGGCAGGGGAGATGCTCCAGCTACCGCCGTCAATCGTGCCGGATTTGGTGATAGGCTCGATTTCAATCGTGGCACCGTCCACCTTTTCCAGCGTTTTCAGCTGGATCTTATCTGTGGTGATACCATAGGTCAGATCTACGGTGCCGCTGGCGGACTGTGCAGGGGCTTCCCAACTGGCATAATACTCCTGTACGACAGGCTTCGGCTCTTCCGTTTCCTCCTCACTGATTTCAGGGCCAATCAGGGCAACGGTCTGCCAGCCGCTGCGCGCAGGGGTATAAATGTAGGTGTAGTAGCCGCGGGGCTTTGCATAGGCAACAGCGCCGTCCAGCAGGGCCTGCGCGGATTCCAGATAGATTTTTGCAGCAGTGCTCTCGGGATAATTCTCAATCAGCCACAACTGGGTGTCATCGTAAATCGTGCGGCAGAAATCCAAAAGAGAGATTCTTTCAGCATCTTCTGCAGAAAAAGCGACGGGCGTATCGGGTAGCAAGTCCATAGAAAGCTGGTCCAGACCGCCCCAGATGCGGTACTGGTTGCCGTAGTGGTCACCGGGAATGCACTGATCCGCGCTGACCAGAGAAGTGTTCGTATAAGTGTACGGCGGACAGCCTTTGGGCTGGCCGTTGGCACCGTGGGTGCAGCAGTAGGCTTCCTCGCCATTGAACCAGATCAGCCAGGTGCCGTTGACCTTCTCGACTTTTGTGATTTTGCCGCTGGTAACGGCAGGCGTGGGGCGCTCGGCGTAGGCGGCGACGTCTGTAGTTTCTGCGAACGGTGCGGCCATGGTGCGGCTGCGGTCAATTACAACGTGCAGCACTTTCGTCAGCGTGCTGCCATCCGGGGCGGTGTAAACAAGCTGCGCGGAAAAGTCGGCATCTGCCTGTGCATACAGACCCATGACCGCGGCGGACGTTTCGGCGTACTCGCTATGCACAAGGCTGCTGCGTGTAGCCTCATCGGCGGGAGCACCGTAGAAGTCCAGCACCGTCACTTCGTTGGGAAGTACCACATCCAGACTGCTGCCGTCTGCAGGGTATTCCACCTGTGCCAGAATGGGCGCAACGGTATAGTCGGTGCCCTCCAGCAACGGAGCCATCATCGTCAGGTCGTCGCTGTTCAGGGTGTCCGCACTCAGGTAACTGTCCGTGCTTTCTTCCAACTGGTCATTCGGCCAGGCAGAAATGCCGATTTTTGTTTCACCCGTGGCAACGGGCAGTCCCTGGCTGCCCATATAGGAACCAGTCGGTGCATCCGGTAAGTCTGTGTACAAAACAGCGCCGTCGAAGGTGTAGTCGGTAGAATCGTCCACGGGCTTATCTTCATCGGCGCTTTGGGTAACCATAGGTGTTTCGCTGTCCTCGGGGGTGTTTTCACCTGGGTCTGGATTGCTTTCATCAGTTTGCGGTGCATCCGGTGTGACGTTTTCGTTGTCCTGCACAACGATAGGCGTACCGTCTGCATCGGGCTGCGGAGCCTCCGCAAACGCCCCAACCGGGAACATTGTGCAGCACATCATAGCTGCCATACACAAGGCCGCTACACGCTGCTTGAGATTGAACCTTTGATTCATTACACACTTTTCCTTCCATTGTTGAATTTTATCTATATAAAAAAGTGCCTGCCGAAAAAACAGCAGACACTTGAGAGTTTGATTTACCTGTAACGCTCAACCGACCTTTACCTGAAAGAACTCCAAAAACTCCGGCAGCTCCTGGTCCGGCAGCTCGTTCATGACCTGCATGGCCAGGTATTCCGCGCGGCTCACCTTGGGGGCAAACTTGCGGGAGTAGGTCTTGCCGGTTCTCACGTACCCAACATCGTGGATCAGGTCTTTCTCCGAAAGGCTTTTCAGAATCGTAAAGACCGAACGTGGCTTCCAGGTGCAGTTCTGGGTCGGGATCAAATCGGAAACGATCTGGCTGGCGATAGCAGGCTCCTTGGAATTCCAAAGGTAGGTCATGATCTGCATTTCGGAGGTAGTCATCCGATACAGGGAGTTTTGCTTTTTCATATCAATTCTCCAATCACTGAAAGGTTACGGTCCAGTAGGTGTACTGGCCCTCGGCGGTGTTGCAGAACCAGCAGCCCACGCCCATGCTGGTGAAGCTGGGCTCCATAATATTGGCATAGTGGGCAGGGCTGCCCTGCCAGTAGGTGCAAACGCTGCTGGCCGAGCCAATCGGACCTGCGGCGCAGATTTCGCTGCGGGTCGTCATGCCGCTGTGATCGAACGGGCCGCCCGCCACAAAGCTCTCACAGCGTGCATCGGCGGCAGCACTCAGTCCACTGTCCATCGTCAAAGGGGACAGACCAGCTGCTGCGCGCATAGCATTGATGTTTTCCTGCACAGCCCAGTAGGCACTGTCCGAGCTGTCGATGCTCCACCACTCCTCACTGCCCGCCGCCAGGTCAAAGGGGACAGCACCGTAGCTCATGCTGACCTGTGCGGGCTGACTCTCCGCGGCAACGGGTTCCGTAGCGGGCGCTTCGGTAGGCGCTGCAGTAGGCTCCGGTATGGGAATTTCAGTCGGTGCCGGTGTGGCAGTCGGCTCTGAAGTCTGTGTGGGCGCAGGTGCCGGACTTTCCGTGGCAAGCGGCGCAGATGTTTCAACGGCAGTCTCTTCAGTAGCAACGGTAAGTTCTACCAGCGTACTGCTTTCCGGCGTTTGCAAGGTGTTATCGGTCTGCTGTGCGCAGGCGCAGAGCAGGACGCTAGCTAAAAAAATGGATAACAGACATTTTTTCATATTAAAAATTTCTCCAATCAGTAGTATAAATCATACAGCCTACCAGCAAACTCGAGCAGCTTTCTGCCCAGCCAGAACAGCATCTGCGGCGCGCCGTAAGGGCTGAGCAAGAACGCCATAACGGCAGACACGGCAGCCTCCTGATAGCATTTGTCAAACAGTGCCAGCAGGGCAGCCAGACCGCCCAGTGCCGCCAAAAAACTGCCGCAAACTCCGCAGATAGCAAACAGCACGATTGCAATCAGGCCCAGTGCAAGAAGTACCAGAATGACAGGCACGAGACTAATGCGGATACCCCAGGTAAGGAACAGATTTTTACGTTGAATGGGCATAATGGCCACCTCCTACCTCTATGATACATGGTCTGCGAAATAATGCAAGGCTGTCGATTTCAGCGTTCCAGTTCGTTTTCCTCTCTAGGCGTTCGCACAGAATCGTCCTCGTTTACGACCTCGGCCTCACCCTCCAAAACCGGGGCATCATTGCCTACATTCAGCAGGGCATCCAGCTCGGCCAGGCGCGCGCTCTTGTCGTTAAGCTCCTGTTCCTGCAGAAAGGGCTGCTGCAGTTCTTCTTTGGCGCTGTCCAACTGGACGCGCAGCTGCTGTAGATTGTTGCGTAGACCGCTGACCTCCTGCGGCAGGGCAGCAACAACGTTTTGCAGGCGAACCATATTGCCGGCAGCGTCGCTACCCAGCTCTGTGGTATGGGTGGCCTGCCCGACCAGATGTGCCACAAACACCTTGGAAAGCGGCACATAGGCAACCGTGACTTCAAAGCCCGCATAGTGCCCCACCAAAACATGATGGTCGGCCCGCACGGCAGCACCCACCAGCCCGAGCAGTGCCTTACCGGCATCCTCGCGCTTGTCGTAGGACGTGCCGTCCAGCTCAATGCTGAAAACCAGCTTGCCGTCCTTGTCATAGCTCTGACTGTCCTTGGCGGTCTGCATATCCTTCTCAAACGCCTGAATCCGGCATTCGGTGCCGCGGATCTCTCGCAGAAAGATGCCGGTCACGGCATCCTCCAACCGGTAGTGCTGACTGTTGTAGGCAGCCTTCAACGTGCGAAGCCGTGCAACCTGTATATCAAGGTCCATTTTTTCCTTGATCATCGGGTTCCCGGCGGCCAGCGCCTTTACCTCAGCGTAGGAGAGCGCAGCCTCGTCCAGGTCCTCACAGCTGCGGGCAGGGGATTTTGACGTCATGATCTGCGAAATAAACTTCTGTTTGTTCTCGACCAGCTGATAGCTGTAAGCGTCAAATGTGGCTTCGGTTATATAAATAAAGATAGAAACCTCTTTGTTCTTGTTACCCTGCCGCACCATGCGTCCGTTGCGCTGGGCAATATCGGCTGGCCGCCATGGGCAATCAAGGTGATGGAGTGCGCACAGCCGCGTCTGTACGTTGGTGCCAGCGCCCATCTTTTGGGTGCTGCCCATCAGCACGCGAACCGCACCGCTGCGGACTTTGCCGAACAGCTCTGCCTTCTTGGCTTCCGTATCGGCATCATGGATGAACTGTACCTCCTCTTTGGGAATGCCGCGCGCAACCAGCTTGTCCCGAATATCGTTGTACACATCAAAGCCGTCCGCGCGGGGCGTGCTCAAATCGCAGAAGATCATCTGCGTGGAGTGCTGCGCCTTTGTTCTTTCCCAAATGGTAAAGACCCGCTCCACGCAGGCATTCGCCTTGCTGTCGGGGTCATCGGGCAGAAGTGGATTCATCAACCGCTGATCCAGCGCCAGTTTGCGGCCATCGTTCGTAATGCGCAGCATGTTGTCCTCATTCGGGGCAACCAGGCGATTGCGCACCGCCTCGGCGCGCTCACCCAGCGCCGCCACCATCTGCCGCTGCAACTCACTGGGCGGCAGCTTTACAATCGTGGGCTTGCCGCCTGTGATTTCCGGGACCGGCAGCTTCAGCATATCGGCGGTCTGAATGTCGGCACACTGCTTGAACATATTCATAAGCTCCGGCAGATTGTAGAATTTGGCAAACCGCGTTTTGGAGCGGTAGCCGTTGCCCTCGGGGGCCAGCTCAATCGCGGTAACGCTCTCGCCAAACGTAGACGCCCACGCATCAAAGTTCAGCAGCCCCTCCTGCTCCAAAAGCCCATATTGCAGATACCGCATCATGATGTACATTTCAGTCATCGAATTGGAAATCGGCGTGCCGGTGGCAAAGACAATGCCGTGCCCGCCGGTCAGCTCGTCCATGTACATGCACTTCATGTACATGTCGCTGGCCTTTTGGCTTTCGGTCTGGGAGATACCGGCCACGCGGGTCATCTTGGTAGTGACCATTGCGTTTTTGAAGTAGTGCGCCTCGTCCACCATCAGGCTGTCCACGCCCAGCTCCTCAAAGGTGATGACGTCATCCTTGCGGCTCTGGTCGTTGAGCTTGTCCAGCTTCCTTTGCAGCTGCTTTTTCATGCGCTCCATCTGCTTGATGGTAAAATTCTCGGCGCGCTGGGCCTTCAGCGCAGCGGTCTGTGCCACTACATCGTCGATTTGCTTTTGCAGGTACATTTTCTGCCGTTCATCGGAAAGCGGTATCTTTTCAAACTGACTGTGCCCGATCACGATAATGTCAAAATTGCCGGTAGCAATGCGGGCACAAAATTTTTTGCGATTAGCCTTTTCGAAATCCGTTTTGCGCGCCACCAGAATTTCGGCGTTGGGGTAAAGCAACAGCGCCTCGGACGCCATCTGTTCGGTCAAATGGTTGGGTACTACGATCAGCGTTTTATTGCAAAGACCAAGGCGCTTCTTCTCCATCGCACTGGCGACCATCTCGAACGTTTTCCCGGCCCCCACCTCGTGTGCCAGCAGTACGTTGTTGCCGTACAGCGCATGGGCAATGGCGTTGCGCTGGTGGGGCCGCAGCGTAATTTCCGGGTTCATGCCGGGAAAGCGCAGATTGCTGCCGTCATATTCCCGCGGGCGGATGCAGTTGAATTTGCTGTTGTACAGGCTTACCAGCGCCTGCCGCCGCTGCGGCTCCTTGAAAATCCATTCTTCAAATTTGTCTTTTATCAAGCATTGCTTTGCGTAGGCAGCCTCGGTGGCGGCGTGGTTCAGCACGCTTTTTCTGTTTCCCTCTGCGTCGGTAACTGTATCAAACACCTGCACAGGCCGCAGGTTCAGCGCAGCCTCTGTGATTTCATAGGCATTCTTGCGGTTTGTGCCGTAGGTGACGGTTGCCTTGATGCTGCCGTTGCCGTAGCGCTTGTTCGTGATATTCCACTCACCGGTGAACGACGCAAACAGCACCTTCACGGAAAGTCGCGTGGACAACGGTGGTTCCAAAAGCTCCATGAGAAAATCCTGAATATATTTAGGCGGTATCCAGGTAGCACCCAGCCGTACCGCAATTTCACTGGCGTCGAGGTCCCTCGGCTGTACCTGCTCCAGCGCCTTCACATTGACCTGATAGTCCGGGTCGGACGCTGCGGCCAGCCGGGCAACGGCCAGCTTTTGCCGCACATTGCCGGAAAGGTATTCATCTGCCGGCAGATAGACCGGTTCGTCCTGCTCCGGGTCACGGAAGATAACGCCGGTCAAATCGCGTATAATTTCGTCCGGCGATTTTCCCGTGACCTGCGCCATGTAGGCAAGGTCCACGCGAGCCTTCTCCGTCAGGCTCAGCACCAGCGCTTCATCGGCGGTGTCCACATGGCCCACCACCTGGGCCGGGCGGATGGTCCGCTTCGTGAACATATCCGTCTTGCCCCTGTAATGGCCCTCGCTGTCGATGTCCTCCAGCGAGCAGAGCAGGAAATACCCGGAATCCTCACGGAACGCCGAAGCCGTGCCGCGGCTGTTGATTAGCCCATACGTATCGTGGTAGGAATCATACTGGGCGGTCAGCTTCGCTTGCAAAGCGGCAATCGTTTCATCGGGCAGATTGTCCAGTTGTGCCCGAATCAGCTCCCGGCAGGTATCCCGCAGAGGAACCAGTGCCTTGATGCGGGCTAACGCGGAGGTGCTGGCCTTCACGGCGCGCATTTTGGAATTTTCACGGTAATAAACTGTGTCGGCTTTAACAACATAGCTAAAATTCCGCGTGCCGGGGTCTGCGTCTAGCGTATCGCTTTCCGTCTTTGCGTCCTCCCGGTCATCCGCCAGCGTGTACTCGGCCTGCAAATTTGCAAGGGCCGTGTCAAGCTGACCTTCCAGTGATGTGCCATTTTCCAGCGGCGCGCAGGTGGGACGCTGCCCGTAGGGGCCGCTGACCATCTGCATCTCGCCGCAGATCATCTCGGGATGGTCGATGAAATACCGGTTCAGCGGAATGCCATTGGCAGTCTCGCCTACATGAATCCATGGCGCGTCCTGCTCCAAGACCCGCCCGCGCTTTTGCAGAAACAGAATGTCCGAGGTGACGGTTGTACCTGCCTGCGCGGTAAAGGTATTGTTGGGCAGCCGCACTGCGCCGATCAAATCACAGCGGGCAGCCAGATACCGGCGCACGCTTTCGGACTTTTTATCCATCGTGCCGGAGGTCGTTATAAATGCCATAATGCCACCGACGCGGAGCTTGTCTACGGTCTTTGCTAGAAAGTAATCGTGAATTTGAAAATGCAGCTTGTCATATTGACGGTCCGTAACCTGATACTGCCCAAACGGTACATTGCCGATAGCCAAATCAAAGAAGCTGTCCGGCAGGTCGGCTTTTTCGTAGCCGCAGATTTGAATTTTGGCTTTCTGGTATAACTGCTGCGCGATGCGGCCCGATACACTGTCCAGCTCGACGCCGTAGAGCTTTGCATTGTTCGTATCAAAGCTGCCGCTGCGGTGCCCAAAGAATGCACCCACACCCATGCTGGGCTCCAGCACATTGCCGCCCACGCAGCCCATGCGTGTCAGCGCACGATACATGGCATGGATGACGGCAGGCGGGGTATAAAACGCCGTCAGCGTAGATTCCTGTGCGGCGGCGTATTCCTCCGGCGTCAGCAGATCCTTTAGCTGCTTATATTCGCTGCGCCAGCTGTCCTTGTTGGGGTCAAAGGCATCGGCAAGACCGCCCCACCCGAGATACCCGGCCAGAACATCCTGCTCGGCTTCCGTGGCCGGTGTGCCGCGCTGCTCAATTTGCTTTAGTGTCCGAATTGCATTTAGGTTCGCAGCAAACTTGGCCTTTGTCCCTGTGGGAACCTCCGGCTCATAGGGTGCAAGGTAGTTGGTGAGGGCTTGCGCGGCGGACTCGTCCGTAGGAAGAGCGTTTTCCTGCGGCTCGTGTTCTTCCACCTCGTCGAGGTCTATTTCCATGAGGCTGTCAAAATCGAGATTGGAGAGTACCGCTTGGTTCAGATCATCGAGTGAGCCATACCGTTCCTGCGCGTAGAGAGTATCGTCCACCAGCTTGGTGACAGTGCAGTGCTCCAAGTCGGCATACACCTGAATGACGTGTTTCTCATCCTCGGTAGTGGTATAGCCCAAATCGATTCGTGTCAGGTCGGAAAAGTCCGGCTCGGTGATTTCAAATTCGTCCTTGAGATAATCCTCAATGTAGGAGAGCGCCTGTTCCGTCTGCGCTTGCACAAGGGCTTCGTGCTGCTGATCGGAGAGCATCATACCGCCGTTGCGCGGGTTGGCGTCCAACTGCCGCTGAAACGCCTCCCGGCTGATGGCGCGCCCAAACAAGGGTACTTCCTCGTCCCGCAGATGCACGTCAAACTGCCCGATGCGCTCCACGGTGAATCGGTGGTCATCCTCAAGATAGACAACGCTGCCCTCGGCGCAAATGGGCCTGCTTTCCGGCACGGTACTGGGTTCATCGCGCACCGCACTGGCGGGTTCACGCTGCTCGGCAGCCCATGCGGGATACTGCTCCAGCTCCTGCTGCGTCAGAAAGCGCTGCATCTCGATCAGATAAGCAATGCGCTTGGCTGCGGCCCGCCATAGCAGCCTGCGCTCAAAGCGTCCTTCCTCATTTGTCAAAATCAGCTTCAATCCGGCAGGGCCGTGGTCCACCCAGCCGTGCGCGCCGCTTTGGTAGTCCCATGACCGGCCACCGCTGCCGTATTCCTTCTTCAAAAAAGCGGCGTGGTCGCCCTGCGTGGTTGTGAACTGCTGATAAATGCGGAATTTGCTGTTCTCAAAATTGCTGCCCGCTGCCAGAGCCAGGTTGATTTCCTCGTCTGTGATAACGCTGCCGTCGTCCATCTGCGGTGCATTGTACTCGGCAACAGGCAGAGCAGAGCGAATGACGGTTTCCTGCTTTTCCGGGGTGAGAAAATCATCCTTTTCCAACCTGTCATCTTCCGCGCTCGTCGGCGAACCGTCAGGCAGTTCAAAGGAAAGCTGTTCCTCTACCTGCGGTAGTTTCTTCGGGTCGATGGCCGCAATCAGCTCATGCTGTTCAATCAAGTCGTTCAGTGCATTGGCCACGGCACGCCACGGCAGCAGCGTTTCCGCGCTGCGTGTCAGATACGCGCCCTGCCAGACAAGCAGGCCATTGTCCTGCCTGTGAAAGCCCACGCGGGTATCATCGGCCAGCAAAAGCTCTGTAAAAATATCCTTGTAGCTTTCCCGCACAAAGCGCAGCCGGTCAATGAGCAGAGGGTTCTTATTATAATAGGTAAGATATTCGGCGTTGTCTGCCCGGGAAGAAGTCTCTGCCGCTAGCAGTTGCGGCAGGAGCGTGGGCGGAAATTCAGGCAAAGCAAAAGCGGAGGGCGATTGCTCGCTCTCCGCCTGTGCGGGGGATTCTGTCAGATTTCGTACAGCATCGGAAGGACTGCTTCCTCCGCCTGCTTCTTCAGGCTGTTGGCCATCTGCACCCAGCCCAGCGGGTCCGTTTTGCGGTCCGGCATCGGGGTGGCCTGCATCAGCTCGCGCAGGGTCTTGTCCACCATCTGCTGTGCGGCTCGTCCGATTCGATTGCAGCTCGTCAGTAGCGTGCCCTCCAACATCAGTTGGTCGCAGAGCGTCGGCTCGTTCTGCTCCAGATATTCCAGACGCAGCCTCGCGTAGCGGTTCAGGTACGGGTTCGGCTGGTTCGGCAGGGAAAGGCTCGGAATCAGGTAGCCTTCGCGGTTCTTCGTGTACGTCATAAGTAACGGCCTCCTCTCGGCTGTTCAATTGTGTTGGTGTGCTTTCATTATGAACTGGTTCGTGCGGCATTGCAATGCTGTCACGGTTTAGTCGCAACGCCTCGCGCCCAATGGCGTTCAGCATCGGTTCTGCGGCGGCCTGTACATAGCCGCCTAGACACAGGGAAATCTGATAGGTGTCGAACTGGCTGACGCTTTGAAATGCCGGGAAATCCTCGTCCCGCACCGGCAGCCCGATTCGCAGCCGTGCCATGTAGACAGCACTTTGTGTTACTAGTTCCTGCAGAAGCGACATTTGCTCGTCAGGCTGCGCCCATTGCAGCGTGCTGTCTGCCACATTGCGCTCCAGCATACGGCGGGCACGATCTGCATCGTTGGAGACGCCATCCTGTGCCAGCGCTGTCAGCCAGTCATCGGATTTGCCTTGCAGAAGCAGCGGGCGCGTTGTGTCCGTGACTTCCCACGGCCCGCCGGTGCTTGTCTGGCTCAATAGTGTGGTATCACCGATGGCAAAAACAGGCTTTGCCACCGCCACGCCCTGTCGGCGCTGCAACACAGCAATGCTCTTGCTGCCGCGCATGACCAGCCGGTTTGCCTGTTTGTTCCAGTACTCCATGCTGGCGCAGGCCGCGGCGTCGGGCCGCTGGGCGTGAATCAAAAGCTGGTTCAGATAGGTGGTGTGATAGTTGTGGGCGGCAGTGTACAAAAAGCTCTGCCACACCTGCGGCGATGCTGTGACCCGCACGGCCTCCTGCCGGGCCAGCTGAAATATATCCTGCGGTTTCGGCATCTTGACACCTACCTTTCTAATTCATCTAAATTGTGCTCCTGCCGCTCAACTTCCATATCATGAAGCTCGGGCAGCAGTCGGCTTACATCTTTAAAGCCAACTGCATCCACATACAGGGCTTCGGCCTTGTCGCCACGATCCATGACGATCAGATCACTGACGGACAAAGACGGCATACTGTTGGCGCAGGGCCGGTCATCATAATTGAAATCCCGGAAGCACTTGTCAGGTGTGTAGTCCCGGGGCATGTTGGCGACATAGACACAGCGGTAATCGGTGGCCTTCAGCTTGTTCTGGGCGTAGTCATAATCCGTAAAACGATACTCGCAAGTGTAATGTGGAATTTGATATATCAGCAGTCTGTCTAACTTATCACCCGGCTGCGGATGCTCCGGTTCAACATAACAGCCTCTTTTGAAGCACTGATTTGCATACTGCTGGATGTGGCAGAATCGACTACCCACATAAAAGTGCGTGTCGTCAACTGTCTGCACATCTTTCACAAGCCGTGAACCGTCCGCGTAATTCTCAATGATACGCTGGCCATTGCGCACCTGAAACAACTGCTGCCCATCACGGTTCAGAAACAGTGAGAAGCGAAGTGCTCTGCAAAGCTCCGGTGCATTGGCCCACTCGGTTATGTGGATGTCTTTACCAACATGTACCTTTGTGTGGCCATTTTCTTCCGTGTAGTAGTGAGGCCGGATACGATCTACGCCAACTGCCGTCACAAGCTGCTTTGCCATTTCAATGAGCTGCTTGTCATTGCGGTCTGCAAAGGGACCGCGGTAATCATCACACAGGTAATTGACGCCGTTCCGCACCTGCATGATGGTTACTGCGCCATCCGGGTCACGGCGGTCAATTCCAACAGTCAGGCGCGGGAAGGGAAGATTGGTGCGCTCGTTCCAGGTGTACTCGTTGTTGTAGGGCATTTCTCTCAATTGCTGGTAGCGCTTCATCAAATCAGCAGTATTTGAAAAGAACTCCGTTGGAGCTTGTTCTTCAAACTGTTGCGGAAAGATGTGCGACATGAAATCGGGAATCAGGTAATATCTGTATTCTGCCATTTCAACGCTCCAGACTGGGTTGTTTTTCCGGCATAAGATGGCGGGAGTTTCGTTCCAGAAGCTGCATGATGATACCTACCATCTGTTCTTGTGTGTAGCCGGCGGGAAAGTAGCGGGCAATTTTGCTGACGCTGATGGTCAGCGTCGGGTCACGGGGCGGTACACTGGGCTTTTTGATGTCCATGATTTCCAGCAACTTGCCATGATCCAGCGCACCGTCCTTGCTGGCTGCCTTGAGTTTCTGCGCCTGTGACAGCGACGGTGAGCAGGACTGGGATTCAATGTAGTCGAGGAAATCATTCTGCTCGGTGGGGGAAAGGTAAGAAAGCTCTACGGCGGGGTTGAATTTCAGACTGCCGTCATCGACTTTCTTTTGCAGGTCGGGGACTAGGTTGTTGAGGCGGATGAAGCGGCGTACTGTATCGCCACTCACACCCGCATCGGCAGCCACACGGTCATCGGTTCGCAACTTCGCCGCAAGTTGCGGCGAAGTTAAATCCGTGCGACAGCCCTGCCGTTTCAAAGCATCATACTTCATCCGATATGCTCTTGCCTTTTCCATCGGACTAATATGCTCACGTTGGATATTGGAATCAACCATGCTGATAATTGCCTGGTCATCATCAATATCCCGCACCTGAACCTTAACGCTATCCAGCCCGGCCCGCTGTGCTGCGTGGAACCGCCTGTGCCCACTGATGATCTCATACCCACCCTCGGCGCGGCGGCGCACGGTCAGGTTGGTAAGGACACCGTTCTCCCGGATGCTGTCCACCAGCTTCTGCATATCCTCATCGTCGCGCACCTCAAACGGATGCCCGACGAACGGATGCAGCTCGGAAAGCGGAACCTCTGTGACCAAATCGCCGCTTTCCCGCTGCCTGTCAGCCTCCGAGGAAAACATATCATCGATTGAGGGCATCTTCATCGCGTTCAAAAACTTGTTCTTCGCGGCCATAGCCGGATACCTCCTTCGCAAATTCAATATAGGCCTTTGCGCTGTTGCTTTTCGGGTCGTACAGAATCGTCGGCTCTGCATTGGCCTGGCTCTCCTGTACCTTCACGTTTCTGGGAATCTCCGTTGTGAAAACGTGAATCTTATTGCCGTAGGTGCTGCGGACCTGCCCGCAGTAGTGGTCGGAAACGTTCGTGTGCTCGGTCATCGTCAGAAGGATGCCCTTCACCCGCAGTCCGGGGTTGATCTTACGCTGCACATTCGCAATAGAGGACGTCAGCTGCGACATGCCCACAACGGAGAATGGCTGTGCCTGCATCGGGATAATGATCTCATTGGCGGCGGCCAGCGCATTGGTCAGCAGCAGGCCAACAGAGGGGGAACAGTCGATCAAACAGTAGTCGTACTGATTGTTGTACTGCTCCAGGCAGGATTTCAGAAGCACCTCGCGGCACATCATCGTGCCCATGGCCAGTTCAAAGCCCGCCAGCCGCAGATTGGACGGGATAAAATCCACCCGTGCGGCAGCCTCCTTGCGTCCGGTCTGGTAGACACACTCCTGATTTCCTATCGGCTTTTCGCAGGAGGTCTTCATCAGCAGCTCCGTAATGGTTTGGTCAAGGTCCTTTTCTGGTGGGATACCGCAGTAGCAGGAAAGATTGCCCTGCGGGTCAAAGTCCACCATCAGGACGCGGTAGCCCTGCTGGGTCAGGGCAATGCCGAGGTTATACGTTGTGGTCGTTTTCCCCGTACCGCCCTTCTGGTTTGCGATTGCGATTGTTTTCATCTTGTTTCCTCCAAAATATCTTCCATGCTGATGCAGTGCGCGCGGTATTCCTGCATGTATTGCACCAGCGTGTCGTTGTAATCCTTACCCACCGGCGGCGGGCGGTCCTCCACGGCTTTGCCGCTGCCCGCAAGGTGCGCAATAATATCCTGCGTTCGGGTCCGTCCTGCGTTGTCGTTATCCAGACAGAGGACGATTTTGCAGACAGCCGGGAAATACTTCAAAAACGCATCCAATGCCGCATAGTCCGTGCCGCCCAGCGCCAGATAATGGACACTGCGCCATGGCCCCGTGTGTTGCATGAGCTTGAGTGACGCACCGGACATGGCATCAATGGGTGCTTCGTAGACCTCCACCGTGTCGGCCTTAGCGCAGGCCTGTATGTAGAACGGGTAAATCTTCTTGCTTCCGGGAATATCACGCCGGAATTGCAGCTGCGTACAGCCACGTAAATTGCCGCCTTTCGCAACACCCTCACCGTCGCGCCCGACAAATACGCAGTTCGGGTGATTTTTGAAGCTCGTCTGGTACAAAATGCCCTCCCTGCGGCAGAACGCCAGTACATTGGGGTGGATACAGCGCCCGCGCAGATACGCCATAGCGGAATAGTTGTTTGTGTCCGGCTCGGGTAGCGTGAAGGTCCGCGGCACTTCCGGTTCAGCGCGCGGCTGCGGCAGGCTTACAGGTTGGGAAGAACGAACCACGCCGCCTTGGATACGGTTGATCTCCCGCACGGCCTCAACATAGGGCACCTTCTCGACGTCGATCAGATACTTCAGCGCCGTGCGCCCGCGCAGGCCGATGCAGTGCCAGCACCAAAGGCTGTCTTTGCTGATGGTCAGCGAACTGTGTACCTTGTGGCGGTATTCCTTGCCCACGAGCTTCAGGTTGCCTGGCTCAACGAGTTTGAAGTAGGTCAGCAGGTCCAGTTCCTTCGCCCGCGCGATTTCTTCTTTCGTCACTCCTGCCATACTCTACACCCCGTATTCTGTTTTTCAATCTGCTTTCTGTATCGTTCTAATCAGTCTAATTACTATCAGTCTTATTTGCGTGTGATAATCACATCTCCAGAAGTGTGAAAATCACACTTCAAGAAATGTGATTTTCACATTTCTTGATTTATGACGAAACAGCAAAGTTTTTTACATAAATCAAGCTGGGCTTTCCCAGTCCTTGGCGCTTGCGCTCAATCAGACCTGCATCCTTTTCCAGCTCGAGCATCAGGCGGCAGGCCTTCTGGTTGGCACAACTCAGTGCCTCCATGATTTCCTCGGTGGTGAAGATGATGTAGACCCTGCTCTGTTCATCCAGCCAATGATTCTTGACCGACAGACTCATGCGGTCCAGCAGGATACCGTACAGGACCTTGGCATCGGTGGACAGCGGCTTGAACTGCGGTTCTGTGAAAAGCACCTTGGGGATGCGATAGAACGAGAACTGCTCGGCCTGACTGCCGTAAAAGTAGTCAAATTGCATGGTTGCTTCTCCCAAAAGTGCGCACTCGAATAAGCCTGACAGAATACCGTGTTTTTGGCATCCTAACCGGGCCTTATAAATAAGGTTGTGTGTGTCATTTTACCGTTCCAGCTCCTGCTGGCTCTGGGTGTGCTCGTGGGCATGGCCCCAGGTTTTCAGCAGGGAGAATATCGTGTTCTGCATCTGCTCGGGCGTATAGCCGGGAGGGAAGAACCTCTGTACGTCAGATTGATTCAAGAAAAACTTCTGACGTTGATTGGGCTTCTGCTCGGTGAGCAGGGTATGCAGGTAGTGCTCCGTCAGCGTGCCGCTTTGGCTCATCTCTTTAAGACGGCGGGACTGCACCAGAGAGGGCGTGGCCTCGCAAAGCTCCATCTCTGCTTGCAGCCACCGTTGATGCTCGGGCGTCATGTAGGAGATTTCTACCGCGGGGTTGAACGCCATGCGGGATTCGTCGACCATTTGCAGAATGGGGGAGATGAGATGCGTTAGTCGAATATAACGTTGCACCGTCTTATAGCTTTCGCCGGATGACGAACCAATTTGAGAACCTGTTCGACGGTCATCTAACTTCGGGACAACTTGTCCCGAAGTTGCCCGTCCCTGATGCTTCATTGCATCCATCTTCATTTTATATGCAAACGCCTTCTCACTCGGCAGCACATGCTCCCGCTGAATATTGCTGTTCACCATTAAAATAGTAGCTTCATCATCCGTCAGCTCCTGCACGCGGACCGGCACCTTCTCAATACCCAGTTCCCGGCAGGCCTCGCAGCGGCGGTGTCCGCTGATGATTTCATAGCCGCCCTCGGGCCTGCTGCGCACGATCAGCGGAACAATAACGCCGCTTTCCCGGATGCTGTCCACCAACTCATTCATCTCCATATCCTTGCGGACATGGAACGGATGGTTGGCAAAGGTGTGCAGCTGCGCAGGAGAGACGTTCAATTCCAGGCTATTCGGCATGATTTATCCCTTCTTTCCTTCCTTTATCAGTCATAAAGCAAAATATATTTATAAAATTCGTACATTTCTATTGACATTCTCGGTGCAGTCAGTTATAATAATCAAGCTGATTCGAGACAGCCCGGTTGACCGGGTGTAGCGCAGTTTGGTAGCGCGCTTGAATGGGGTTCAAGAGGCCGTGAGTTCGACTCTCGCCACTCGGACCAAAGATGGCTGTCAGAAACAGTAAAAGCCGAGTCCTCACGGATTCGGCTTTTTTGTCGTTTATATATATAGTCAACGCATCAGTAGGGGGCCGTATATATGAGGCCCCTACAACGCAGCAAAAAACAAAAAGCCGCTTACCTCAAACGAGATAAGCGGCTTTTGGCAGGGGTAGAAGGATTCGAACCCTCGGCACGCGGTTTTGGAGACCGCTGCTCTACCAACTGAGCTATGCCCCTATACTAATGATGCCCACAATGCGTATCTTGCACTGTGGGCATCAGCGCTGGAGCTGCTAAGCAGATTTGAACTGCTGACCTCATCCTTACCAAGGATGCGCTCTACCAACTGAGCTATAGCAGCGTATGGCGACCCGAATCAGGCTCGAACTGACGACCTCTAGCGTGACAGGCTAGCGTTCTAACCAACTGAACTACCGGGCCATACCCAGCTTTGTGCGCTGCCGTGGCACCTGCAACGTTGTTAATTATAGCGGCTGACACGCAAAATGTCAACACTTTTTTTGATATTTTTTACCGATTTTTTCAGCTTCGATAAAATACAGCGCAGTTGCGTAAAAACCTAAAGAACATTGCATTCCGGGGCAGGGCGTGGTATGATAGATTATATCAGAGCTTCGGGCGAAAGAACTGCAGCTCCTCGCCGCGATGTATCCGCTGCAGACCGGCCCAGTGCCGCGTGACCATGATAACGGCATTCAGGGCCAGTACAGCACCGGCCTCGGGGCCGTATTGCAGCCAGCCCACCGGCACAGCCAGCGCAGCAATCAGCACCGCGCCTACCGGCAGATAGCCGGTCAGCAGCACAGCCACGCCGCCTGCCAGACAGCACAGCACACCGGTGACGGGCAGGTACAGCATGAGCCACGCGCAGGTGACGGCCACGCCCTTGCCGCCCCGGCCCTTGTACCAAATCGGCCAGTTGTGCCCGAGCACCGCGCCAAGCCCGCCGTACAGCAGAGCGGTAAGCCCCAGCTCCGGCGCAAGCTGGTGGCAGAACCAGCAGGCCGCCGCAGTCTTGATGACGTCGCCCGCCAGAACCAGCAGCCCGGCCTTTTTACCAAGATGTGTCGCGATATTCGCCATGCCGGGGTTGCCGGTGCCAATATCCCGCGCACTGACGCCCGCCGTGCACCGCGCCACGACCTCCGCTGTCAAAAAACCGCCGAACAGATACCCCGCCAGCAGGCAGAGTCCCCGCAAAAATAGTGCCATACGCCTGCCCCTCCTTTTCCTTACAGTATGGGTGCGCCGCGCCCGATTTAACCATGTCAGAGGAAGTATATTATGGAACTGCAAGCATTGCAACAGGAATGCCTGGCCTGCCGCCGCTGCGGCCTGTGCGAGACGCGCCACAGCGTCGTCTTTGGCCAGGGTGCCGCACACGCCGAGGTCATGCTCGTAGGCGAGGGCCCCGGTGCCAACGAGGACGAGCAGGGTCTTCCCTTTGTGGGCAAGAGCGGCCAGTTGCTGGACCACTATCTGGAGGCCGTCGACTTGAGCCGTGACAAAAACGTCTATATTGCCAATATCGTCAAATGCCGCCCGCCGCAGAACCGCGACCCGCTGCCGGAAGAATCCGCCGCTTGCATGCCTTGGCTGCGCCAGCAATTTCAGCTGATCCGTCCCAAAATCGTTGTCTGTCTGGGCCGCGTGGCCGCGCAGCGGATGCTCGACCCGGGCTTCTCGATTTCCCGCGACCACGGTAAATTTTTCGACAAGCAGGGCACACTGTTCATGGCGACCTACCACCCCGCAGCGCTGCTGCGCTACCCAGACAACAAGCCCGCTGTCTTTGGCGACTTTGTGGCCCTGCGGCAGAAAATCACAGAGGTCTGCGAACATACCTATTAAAAAGATACCACCGGATGCAAGGAGGGAAGCGGCATGGAGCCTGAAGCGTTGGCACTGACGCTGCCCATACGGCGTCTGGTGGAGTTTTTATTGCGCACCGGCAGCATTGACAGCCGCTTTACCGGCTTTGACCGCGCGCTGGAGGGCGCACGCCTGCACCGCAAATTGCAGCGTGCCGCCGTAAAAGAGTACCCGGACTACCAGGCCGAGGCGGCGTTGAAGCAGGACTACGCCTGTGCCCAAATCACCTACACGCTGGAGGGCCGTGCCGACGGTATTTTTACCGATACTGACGGCATGCCGACCATTGATGAGATCAAAACCACAACTCTGCCGCCCGAACTCATCACCGGTGAGCAAAGCCCGGAGCACTGGGCACAGGCGCAGATCTATGCGGCCATCTACGCGCGGCAGAACAGCCTGCCCGCTATGCGGGTGCGGCTGACCTACTTTCAGGTCGATGAGGAACTGGAATTTCGTTTCAGTCATGACTACACCGCCGACGCGCTGGACGCCGTTGTGACCGACCTGCTGACGCAGTACGCGCCGTGGGCCAAGCGTGCCGCCGAGTGGCAGCGCATCAGCCGCGCGTCACTGGCGGCGCTGCAATTTCCGTTTCCCGGCTATCGTCCGGGCCAGCGGGCCATGATCGGCGCGGTGTACAAGATTTGCACCGAGGGCGGGCAGCTGCTCTGCCAGGCACCCACCGGCATCGGCAAGACGATGAGCGTGCTGTTCCCGGCGTTAAAGGCTGTGGGGCAGGGCGGCCCTGTCTTTTACCTGACAGCCCGCGGCACGACCCGTGCGGCAGCGGAGAACGCGCTGGCGCTGCTGCGGGCGTCCGACGCCGATTTAAAGCTGCGCAGCGTAACGCTGACCGCCAAGGACAAAATCTGTATGCAGGATCGGCGCGAGTGTACGCCCGAGGCGTGCCCCTATGCCAAAGGCTACTATGATCGCGTCAGGACGGCGCTGTGGGATGCGCTGGACACCCACGCTCTGACCGCTGACGCCCTGCAGATGCTGGCTCGCAGACATAAGGTCTGTCCGTTTGAGTTGGGGCTGGATCTAAGCCTGTGGTGTGATGTAGTCATCGGGGACTACAACTACCTGTTTGACCCCGTCGTGCACTTGGAACGCTTTTTTGACACAGCGGGGGACTATCTGTTTCTGCTCGATGAGGCACATAATCTTCCGGACCGCGCCTGGGGCATGCACAGTGCCGTCCTTGCCAAAAGCGCCTTCTACGACGCCAAAAAACGGCTGGGCAAGGGCAAAAGCAGCCTGAAAAACGCGCTGACAAAGGTCAACGACATCTTCATCGAGTGGCGGCACCGCTGCGAGGAAGCGCCCGGTGACAGCCGCTTTGGCCGCACGTTCTTTGAAAAGTCCCGCGCCGATGCGCTTGACCGCGCGCTGACAAGGCTCTGTGAGCCGCTGGAGATCTGGCTTGACGAGCACCGCGACCCCGACGAGACCCACGAGGCACTGCTGCAATTATACTTTGACATCCGCGCCTGGCTGCGCGTGGCGGACACGTTCGACGATCACTTTGTATTGCAAATCTCTGCCCACGGCAGTGAGGTCCGTGCCGCAATGCTCTGCCTGGACCCGAGTGACTTTCTGGCGGCGGACTTTGCCAAGGGCCGCGCGGCGGTGCTGTTCAGCGCGACGCTGGCTCCGGCAGGCTATTACAGAGATCTGTGCGGTCTGCCCGATGCCCGCGCTGTAGCGCTGCGCAGCCCGTTTGATACGGAGCATCTGGGCCTGTGGTGTGCCCGCCACGTCAGCACCCGCTACAAGGACCGCGCGGACAGCATTGCCAAGATCGCTGACTTGCTGGCCGTGATGTCCGGGGCGAGGGCCGGGCACTATCTGGCGTTTTTCCCGAGCTACAGCTATTTACAGCAGGTGTGGGAGGATTTCACCGCCCGCTACCCGGACCAGCCGACCCTCTGTCAGGAAAGCGCCATGGACGAGGGAAAACGCGCGGAGTTTCTGGCACAGTTTCAGAAATCCGACGGCGGACCGCTGTTGGGCTTTGCGGTGCTGGGCGGCGTTTTTGGCGAGGGCGTCGATCTGACGGGGGAGAGCCTCATCGGTGCAGCCATTGTCAGCCCGGGCCTGCCGCAGGTCGGCCCGCGGCAGGAACAGCTGCGCGATTACTTTGAGCAGACGCGCGGCTCCGGCTTTGACTATGCCTACCGCTTCCCCGGCATGAACAAGGTTTTGCAGGCGGCAGGCCGGGTCATCCGCACGCCGGAGGACCGCGGCGTTGTCCTGCTCATTGATGACCGGTTCCTGGCCCCCGACACCCGCCGCCTGATGCCGCCGCACTGGGAGCAGCTGAAAACCGTGGACTCGGCGCAGGCGCTGACAGCGGAGCTGGCCGCATTCTGGAAATAACACCTGTCAGGCGCCTGAAATCTGCCGCCGCTGCGCAAGAAAATACGCTTTTGCCATCCGGTGCTGTTTTGCCGAAAAGAACGCAAAATTTGTGTGGTCAGCCCTCTTGCATTTGTATCTGTGCGTGCTATAATACAATCCGCACGAAATTATACACGTATATAATAGGGTATGAAAAATCATGACAAAAGACCTTACGAGCGGCAGTCCGCTCAAAGTTATTCTCCTGTTCAGCTTGCCGCTGGTGCTGGGCAACCTGTTCCAGCAGTTCTATGCGCTGGCGGATACCATCATCGTGGGCCGGTTCTGCGGTGTCAGTGCGCTGGCCTCTGTCGGCGCTACCGGCTCGGTCAACTATCTGATTTTGGGTTTCGTCATCGGCGTCTGCAACGGCTTTGCAATCCCAATCGCGCAGCTGTTCGGCGCGCGGGATTACAGTGATCTGCGCCGCCATGTGGCCAACGCCGCGTGGCTTTGCATTGCGGGCAGCGTGGTGCTGACCATCGGCACCGTTGCGCTGACCCGCCCGATGATGCAGCTGATGCAGACACCCGACGACATCATTGACGGCGCGGTCATCTACATCGGCTGGATCTTTGCAGGCATCCCGTTCATCTTTTTGTACAACATGGTGGCGGCCATCATGCGCGCACTGGGCGATAGCAAGACGCCGCTGTACTTTCTGATCCTGACCAGTGCACTCAACATCGGGCTCGACCTTTTGTTCATCATCCCGTTTCAGATGGGTGTTCTGGGGGCGGCGCTGGCCACTGACATCTCGCAGGTCATTTCCGGTGTGCTGAGCTTTATCTATCTGAGCCGTAAATTTGATGTGCTGAAGATGCAGAAATCTGACTTTGCCTACAGCAAAAAGGCCTGCGCACGTCTGCTGGGCATCGGTATACCCATGGGCCTGCAGTGCAGCATCACAGCCATTGGCAGCGTCATCATGCAGTGGGCGGTCAATGTGCTGGGCAGCACCGCCGTTGCCGCCGTCACCGCAGCAGGCAAGACCCAGGGGCTGCTGACCGTTCCGATGGAGAGCGTCGGCACGGCCATGGCAACCTACGCAGGGCAAAACCTCGGCGCATCCCGGATGGATCGTGTGCGACAGGGCGTCAACAGCGCAATGCTCATTATTTTGATTTACGGTGTGGCATCGGCTTTCGTTCTGCATTTTACCGACGTGCAGATCATGTCGCTGTTCCTTGACACAGCCAAGGAGGTCGACATCGTTGCCATGGGCCGCGAGTATCTGTTCTGGAACAGCGTGTTCTTCGTGCCGCTGGGGGCATTGATCATCTGGCGCTACACCATTCAGGGACTCGGCTTCTCGTCACTCGCTATGCTGGCCGGTGTGGCCGAGATGGTCGCCCGCACGGCGGTGGCGATTGTACTGGTCCCGATTCTGGGATACTTCGGCGCGGAACTGTCCAATCCCGCCGCATGGATCGCGGCCTGCCTGTTCCTGTACCCTGCGTACCGCTGGACCTGCCGCCAACTGGACAACCGCCTGCTGACCGCCAGGCTCCACATTCAGGGCGACCACGCGGAGACTGTGCTGTAAATAGGATAAAAGACCGTTCCGGTGCTGGAACGGTCTTTTTCATTGTGGCTGCGCAGTAGGGGCGGGGCATGCCCCGCCCGCAGCCTTCCCAGTAGCATATGCTTGCCATACAGCCGCGGGCCGGACATGTCCGGCCCCTACAGCGCTATTTTTCCCAAAGTCTCTTGCCGTCGCCTTACAAACCGTATATAATAAGCCTATACGAAGTATATAAAGGGAAAGGAAAGACAATCATGCCGCAGAAAAAGCCGTTTATTACCCTTGCCCAGGCGAAGGAGATCGCCGCCGATATTCCTACCCCGTTCCACCTTTACGATGAAAAGGGGATCCGCGAGAACGCCCGCAGGGTCAACGCTGCGTTCAGTTGGAACAAGGGTTTCAAGGAATACTTTGCCGTCAAGGCCACGCCCAACCCCTACCTGCTGAAGATTCTGCAGGAGGAGGGCTGCGGCGTTGACTGCTCCAGCTATACTGAGCTGCTCATGAGCGAGGCCTGCGGCTTCAAGGGCAGCGACATCATGTTTTCCTCCAACGACACGCCCGCGCAGGATATGAAGAAAGCCTACGACC
>OGCN01000561.1_pt1 | contig 58690 bp, 49 predicted proteins | sample 1570181 | NCBI WGS metagenome assembly OGCN01 (sample SAMEA4370584, study PRJEB24528) | human gut metagenome | reverse complement strand
GACAATATTAATAATTTATGCTGAATATAAAAATATTTTAGATCACTTACTTATATTCAAATGATAATAGTATCATCTTGCATCTTTCCATCCGCCTCTTTTCACTACAGGCGCACGATGCCGTTTTTCCCAGTCCTCACGGACATTCTGAGAAGACGGTGCACTCAAAGCACGCGAAACTGAATAGTTTCTGTTTATTTCATCATAAGCGGCAAAGTCCTCGAAATCATATACCCAACTATCGCCTTCGGAAAGTTCCATAATGACCTTATACAGTCTTTCGCGACTTGGCGCGTTAAACGGAGAATCATTATAACGCATCATGCTGTTTTCTGTAGGTCGGTAAGCTCCTTTGCCATACAAATAAGAACCTTCATAAAGTCCCAGACTTTCACCGGCATAACGCATATCATCCAAGAAATGTGCCCATTTTACTTCTTCAGGATTATTCCGCCAGTCAACATTGGCGCCCCATCCATAATTGTTCCACATATTATCCAGCTCTATACGCTCTGCATCAGGCAAAGTCTTATATTCATTGCCTCCTTCTACATATTCATCCATCAACCGGCCCAATCCGTGACCGCAAACTTCGTGGTTCAGGACATCGTTTACACCTTCCATCATATATCCTACATACGACATGTCTCCATAATACATAGTAGTGTAACTCCTGTCTGCACATCCTTTATTGTATATTACTGAAACCATCTGGTATGGAGCATTCTCCAAGCCCGGCACCTTTTTAGCATATTCGAAACAAACATTGTCATCCTCATTTATCCTATGTACAGCATTAGGATAGAATTCAGCATTCGGAGATACAACCTTCACACAATATACATTGAAACGGTCTCTAAACGATTTTAGCGGTTCATAGGCAAAATACTGATCCATAGCCTGTTTCATTACCTGCTCATATAATCCGTCGTCGCCCATGTCTTTATCAACAAATGCCTCACCCATGAATACCAGATTTATTCCTTTTCCTCTGGTGGCAGTCTGCAATGTCTTCACTTCACCGTCTCGCGAATAGTCCGTAGAAGTATATAAATCTACATCTCCCAAACGTTCTGACAATATATTTGTTATTTCATTACGATTTTGAGTCAAGCTCTGGAGTATCACCTCCTTGTTCTGATCAACGACAAAAATCGTAGGAGTAAGTCTTGTAAAGAAGCCTGGAATCTGAAATCCACGGATTGTCTGCATTTCAAAATTCCTCCATTTTACCTGATGTTCGTTTACATATTTCTGTATCTCATCCTTTGTGTCAAGACAATATCCTATCACCTCAAACCCTTTATCTCTATATTTTTCATACAAAGGTTTCAGATAGTTCTCTATATAATCATTTGAAAAAGGACATGTATAACTCCAATGAACAATAGCTGTAAGCTTATTTTTCGTATATTCAATATCAGATGAGATTGTGTTTCCATCTATATCCTGTACCACAAAATCCGGGGCCGGAAGAACAACTCCTGAAATATCAAATCCTCCGGTTATACAGCCTACCCATAAGTTTTTCCAGTTCGGATGATTCAGCACTGCATCCGGAATACGTCCTGTAAAATTATTATAGCCCAGATTGAAAGTTTCCAATACATCCATCAATCCGGCATATGATTCTGGAAGTGTTCCCTCGAAATTATTATTGGACAAATCCAGATTTACCAATCCACAAAGCTTAGAAATCGATTCCGTCAATTCACCCGACATATTGTTATAGCCCAAATATAACCTCTTCAGATGACGCAGTTTCTCTATCTCAGCAGGAATATTTCCTGTCAAGTTATTATCATTTAGATTTATTCCAACCACATTTCCATACATTGTACTAACTCCATACCAATCTTCCAAAGGCTTGTCACTACACCAATTGGTATTGTTTGTCCACTGCGAACCTCCTGTAGCATTATAAAAGGCAATCAATGCCTCGCGCTCTTCTTGTTCAACCTTATCAGGATCATAATCGACCTCACCTAATGTCAAATCGTAAACATGACCAGCCTGGAAACCATCCTCCGGAGCTTTCTTTTCCAAAATACCGTCACCCACCCCGTTGGCATCAAATTTATAGAATGTGAGATAATTGTCCTCTGTGGTTGGAAGAATTGCTATATAACAGGTTATAGTATCCTTGGTCTCAATAACGTCAGAAGGAACATTGTACCACACATAGTCTCTTTTCTCTGTTACAATCTTCTCTTCCTTAAAATCAAAATATGGAGTTACATCCACATCACTATCAACATACATAATAGGCTCCAGAGATTTTACAAACATTCCATAAGTTCCTTTCAGGAGCTTAGTTTTGATATTTAATTTAATGAAAGCAAACAGATGCTTGAAATTCAATACCAGTTCGTCTCCGGTAATTTGACCTTTTGCATACATCAAATCGCATTTGGCAGACGGAAGATCTTCGGAATATTCCTGACTCAACTGCGGAAGCTGCATCTTCGGATAGTCAATTGTTGTCTGTTTATATGGATAAAACGCATAGACTTCCTTTCCTTCCTGCAGATTAAGACGTTGTCCGGCAGGAGCGAAACTGACTTGTTTGCCTGAAGAAGTCGCTTTGTATTCCAGCAGTGATGTCTGTGCATCAGTAAACAGACCGATTGCATCATCTGCCGCCCATGTAACTGTCACCTTACCATCTCCAACTTCATATTCTGTTCTTGACGGAGTATCCAAATTACCTATTACGCGAAAACCACCGTCATCGCCAAACATATTTTCGTCAGTACAGCCGACTATTGTCCATACCAGCAAAAACAGACCTATATAATTCTGAATCTTTTTCATTACACGTTGTTTTTAATGTTGTTACGATAAACTATTTCCATTCCTCAATTGGCATATCATCAGGTCCTTCCCCTTCAGGCTGGAATGTCTTCTCCTTCTGATTGATAAAGATTTCTCTCTTTTCATCACCGCAAACCACAGTCAGAATTCCGTAACGCTGATTTTCGGTATTATTTTCTGAAACGGATATTTTCAATGTATATTCTCCCGCCGTTCCCTGTGAAGGAGATACGCTTACCCATGATGATGCAGACTCGTCAACTTCAACACTCCAATCTTTGTTTGTCACAAGATTTACTTCTATTACCTTTTCTGCACTGCTTATATCCCATGAAGTCTGAGATTCGGGAATATCAAGAACTGTTTCCTGTCTGCCCTGAAAAATATTAATATCCTTTCTCATATCACCGGATACTATAGTTACAAATCCGTAGCGTTCTTCTTCGGTATCATTTGCCGACACGGATATCTCCAATGTATATTCTCCTGCAGTACCTTTTGAAGGAGAGGCACTTATCCATGACGAGGCTTTATCATCAACTTCGATGTTCCAATCTTTATTGGTTACAAAATTCACTTCAATGACCTTTCCCAGACAATTTACATCCCATGAAGTCTGAGATTCAGGAATGTCAATAACAGTTTCCAAACCATATTGCATTAATGAAAGATCAACTCTTTCATCGCCTGACACGATAGCCACAAACCCGTAACGCTGTTCGCCTGTTTCATTTGCAGCTACAGATATCTCCAATGTGTAATCTCCTGCTGTTCCTTCATTAGGCGACACACTTATCCACGATAAAGCCGATTCATCTACTATTATCTCCCAATCGTTACTTGCAGAAAATTCCACTCTAATCAAATCTCCCTCATCGCTTACATCCCACGATGTTTGTGAATTCGGAAATTCAATTGTTACATCTTCTTCATCATCACCACCTTCCAACAAATCGATAAGTTTATCGCACGAAGAAAAGATAAATAAAAACATGACAAGGAATCCGGAAAGCAGAGCCTGACTCCTTTTAAGAATAACTTTAGATGCCATATTATAAAAATTTATTGATAACATTAATTACTGTTTTCTCAAGTAAAGGCAATATAAAAATATTACTTCATAAACGCCGGTACCGGCAAATGCATGCCGGCTATCACAAGATTATTCTTGCGGGCATACTCTATATAATGTTTACGGCTTTTTATCGCTCCCCTCTTATCCATGTCGTATGTGGCACAGATATCAGGATATTTCAGCTGCAGCGCCGCTCCGTGCATCAGATCACCTACCACCAACAGCTTGCCGGTCTGGAATACAGTATGTCCAGGAGTATGGCCAGAAGCATCCATTGCTATAACATTACAAGGTAGCGTATCTCCAAAAGCAAACATATGAACACGGTCGCCATAAGCTTTCATCATAGTTTCTACCTGCGACTTCTTGTCCTCTGGCATTTTCATCCACGCATCATACTCCGTTTTAGAGGCATATACTTCTGCATTTGTAAATACAGCACTGCCGTCTTTCATCATGCCTCCTATATGGTCTCCATGAAAATGAGTTATGAAAATATAGTCTATTTCAGACGGTGCGACACCCAAAGTTTTAAGGCCTTCCTGTAACTTGCTGTCAGGTGCTCCTACTCCTGAATCAAAAAGCATATACTTTCCATCCTTTTCTACCAGAAAAGCGCTCACCGAGGCAGGTATGCCATTCTGAAGTGAAAGACTGTCAATCTGTGCATCTGTAGCATCCGGGAATAAAAAGCGTGGCATTAGGCGATCTTTTGCATTATCTCGTATCCATGTAACTTTCACTCCATCAAGTTCTAAGGTGGATAGCATATTTTCTTTGACATTTAATACTTCCACACTTTCTGTAATCACATCTTTTTCTTTTGATTGTTTTGATTGTCCGGAATAACCAAGCATAAACAATGGTACTATCATATATGCTACACTACTGACAACAACATTCTTCATAGACATTTATTTTACGGTTTATTACTTCATAACACCATATAAGGTATATAAAAAAATATTTCCTTAAGGATAGTCTTCTGTTTTGAAATATACAAAGATACTTATTTATTGTTTAAATACCGAAACAATTTGTTATAATTTTCAAATTATAAACAGCTATATACAGACAATAAATATATTACTCTAAAAAAAGATCCCCTTTTTCCATGAATTCAAGAAAACCGTATCTTTATCATTTGTCATTTTTGGTTTTAAAGCCTTTAAGCTAACAAATAAAATCGGCTTGATTTAAGTAATATTCATGCGAATATATAAATACTAATTATTATTTATTATTACCAATATAAGTTATCACTATTCAACAAACATTATGAAGGTTCCATACCTTTTGGAATAGCCATAGCCACCAAATTCACCATTAATTTTAGGGCCATTAGGGCCATAGGTTCATATGGCCCTATTTTACCGGTACATAGCCATACAACACATTGTATATTAATATATTGCACAATATAACGCCAGATATTTTCTGATATTATGGATTATTTTTGAACCTTAAATTTATATAGGTTTATATCACATGTACATGCCATGAAAAATATATAAGCTCATTGCTACATTTTACACAATTTTAACTTTTTATTAAATACAAAAGAAATAGTTCATATATATAAATTTACCATATATCAGGTTAGTATAAAGCTGAAGGAGTTATTCAATATCGGAATTCATGAGAAAATATGATTGAAACTATTGTTAGAAAAATGGGGCCATATGAACCTAATGGCCCTAATTCATGCAATTTTTTTATATGAAAAGCAGTACAAAACAGATGTAAAGGATTGCTCTATAATTAACATAATACAACAAATAATCAAAGCTTGGATGTAGAAACAAAAATGAAAAAAGAGGTGATTATCAGAAATTTTGAAACTAAATACAATAAAGCATAATTAGATTTTATACCCTCCCACAAAAGCGTGCGCACGTTCAAGGCAAAGCGTGCGCACGCTTAAAATCGAATGAACGCACGTTTTAAGCGAAATGTACGCACGTTTTTTTGAACTTGTTTTATAGCATTTTTCCATATATTTCCCAACTAGAATTTGGAAATCAAAATAAATTGTATTATCTTTGTAATTGAGTATGTGGTGATTTTAAAATCGCCATATTTTAATTCTATTTTTTCATAAACAACAAAACAATGTCAAAGAAGCAAAACAGCAGGTTTATGGATTAAAAAAATCATTCATTAAACTAAGTTTTTCCGATGGCTGCAAAGAAAAAAAATCATGCGGCAGGGATTGCTATGCTCTTTGACTTACGGGTTCATACCCGACTCTTCGACTGGGAAGAGGGGGTTCTATTTTGAAAACTAGTTGTTAGTTACTAATTATTAGTTGTTAGTTATCAGACTTTAAAGAAACTCAAAAATCACGTTGTTTATGAAAAATGTATTCTTACGCGTAAAACGCAATTTCGATTCAAATTCAAATAATCTTGCTCCTGAATATGCCGACTGTCATCTTGATGTAGAATTTTCAGCTCCTAAAGGTCTGACCGGAGTAAAAGAGATGTCGGTACGTATTTATTCTTCCTCTTACAGGTTAATGGGTACCGGATGTATCACCCATAATCCGGACAATATTCTGAAAAAATCTTCCTTTCTACTGGCAAATGACGATTTATGGGATGCCGGCATGTATCGCGCCTACATATATATAAACGGAAATCCTAAATGGTTCTGCGAACTTAACCTGCCGATATCTTCCAACTATTGGACACGAAAAGCAATGCAGCCGATAGAAGGAAACCAGCAGGAAATGTTCTTTGCCGGAAAACTGGCATTCACCAACTGGTGGCATAAGCTGTACTGTGGACGTTTCAAAGAACCTCTCATAAAGTTACTGATAGACAGACTGCTGATTTACAGTAATGATTTAAACAACAGAAAGGCCGAAAAAGTGCCTCACCTGCTGGTGACCGGCGAGGGTGAGACCTGTGGTGCCAAGGCTTTGGCTTCGATGATTTTGGGCGGATTCATAACAGGCGATGATGTCTCCATGAAATACAGCCTGTCGCTCGAGGAAATCACTACGGGAGCTTACGGATGGAAGAACATGGAAGAAAAGGTGGCAAAGGCAAAGGCTGTGATTGTGGAGGTGACGGAACTGAAATATAACGCTCACACCATTAACATAGTTAACCTCATTGCCAGCATTATCAGATACGACACATTCAAGGGTACAACTTTCATCTTGCATGGGAAAGACAAGGACATTGCAATGATGATGGAAAAATGTGTACTGATGAACGGACTGTTCACCGAAGAGACAACATTCAGGTTGTCATCCGACAGATCTGTAGGATTTGAATATGAGTACGACCAGGAGGCTGAAGATTTTCAGAGACTGGTAGAGGGACTGATGGATGAAAAATTCGGCTTCAATAATGACGAGGACGAGTCCCGGATATCCGGCACAAAGGCGGAAAAGGAACTGGAAGACATGGTAGGACTGCAAAGGGTGAAAGACGACATGAGAGAGGCCAGAATGATGGCTATGTTCAACCAAAAGAGGGCTGAGATGTGTCTGCAGACAAATAATGAGCAGCGAAACCATATGCTTTTCCTGGGTAATCCGGGAACAGGGAAAACCACTGTGGCAAAACTTGTGGGCGAAATATATCACAACTTGGGTTTACTCAGCAAAGGGCACACAGTGGAGACTAACCGCTCCAAACTGGTGGGAGAATATATAGGTATGACAGAAAAAAAGACTCTGGAAGCCATCGAGGAGGCACGAGGAGGTGTGCTGTTCATTGATGAAGCATATACACTCGTATCTCATGAGAGTGATACGAAGGACTTCGGCAAGGAGATTCTGAATGCTCTGCTCACGGTACTCTCGGAGCCTCAACCTGACATGATTGTGATCCTGGCAGGATATGAGGACAAGATGATGAATATGATGAAAACAAATCCGGGACTGAAAGACCGCTTCCCGCTGACATTCCATTTTGACGACTATTCTGCAGAAGAGCTGATGGAAATGGCTTGCCGCACACTGAAAGCAGGGAACTACCGATTGACTGACGATGCTCATAAATGTCTGAATACCTTGATAGAAAAAGCTGCGGCTAACCGCAACGAGTATTTCGGAAACGGACGATGGGTGCATAATCTAATTTATCAGGGTATCATAAAAAGTATGGCTCAAAGGGTTATGACATCCTCTCCTACCGAAAGAAACATAGACATAGATATGCTGTGTGTGATTGAAGAGTCAGACATAATAGAGACTGAAAAAAACTTTCTCAGCCTGAAAACGGCAAATATTTCATCACCACGCCCTATTGGTTTCAGGGCGTGAGTGATATATGTTATTTTTTTAGTAATTTTGATTCTGAATATAATAAATAAAAGGATATGATATCACTGGATAAACTTAAGGACATAGTAATGAATGCTTCGGCACTCATGGTTACCGAAGGATTTGACATTTCGAGCAAGGAAGGGTATTCAAATATTGTTACCTCTTCGGATATTGCAGTGCAGGATTACTTGTGTAAACAGTTGGCAGAGGCACTGCCGGTCAGCGGATTTCTTTGTGAAGAAGAGGATATGCATGACGCAAACCATGAATATACATGGATTATCGACCCGATAGACGGGACAGCCAACTATAGCCGTGGAATAGCAGAATGCGCCATCTGCGTAGGATTGAAACATTATTCGGACATGATAATGGGGGTTGTATATCTTCCAAGGACTAAGGAAATGTTCTATGCAGAAAAAGGTAAAGGAGCTTATCTTAACGGCAAGAGAATCCATGTTTCAAATCGTGGCTTCGGGAATGCGATAATGTGTACCGCCCTGCCTGTATATCATAAGGAATATGCAGAAATATGTTCAGGAATAATACGTGAAACTTTCGGAAAATGTAACGACATACGCCGCTTCGGTGCTTGTGCTCCTGAATTGTGCTACCTGGCAATGGGAAGATGCGAACTGTACTTTGAGTATCTGTTAAGCCCATGGGACTTTGCAGCCGCATCACTAATCCTCACGGAAGCTGGTGGAAAGATTTCAGGTCTCGACGGCAAACCTCTTGACTTTGTCTCTCCTTGCGGAGTAATAGCCGGAAACAGCTCTGAAAACCTGGAAGAGCTTTTCACTATTATACAGAAACACATCGGATAAAACCGGGATACAGATGTCCGCCTGCAGAAAATGCCAACCAATTCAGTTCTGATTTTGGTTGGCATTTTCTGTTTTGTACATCATGCAAATTATCAAAGCGTTGATAATCAGAACATATCGGTTATTCTATGTACATTATAAAATCATTATCATCCTGCAAAATCTATATATCTTTGCAACCGGAAACAAAAACATAGCCAAACAAATTATGAAGAAAACATTATTGACTATCATTACTGCTACAGCATTGTCGTCATGCTGTACTGTTTTTACCGCATCGAAACAGAACATTACATTCATGGCTCCAAACGGAACAAAGATTTATGATGTAGAGACTAATATAAAGATAGCGGAAGTGGAAAAAGATAACATGGTAACTACTAAGATAAAGAAAAAAATCACAGACAAACAGCTTATAGCACGAAAAGACGGTTACGCTCCCACCCCTTTCATTCTTGAAACAGAATTTAATGCCTCATCCCTTTGGAATTTCCTTTTCTGGCCGGGATTTCTGGTTGATTTGGGTACCGGCAAAATGTTTAAGTGGGACAACACAATTATTAATGTAGAACTGGAACCTGAGACAGGCACCAATGAATAAGAGAAACTAAACTAGACTTAACTAAATTTTAAAGACTAAACCAGACTTAACTAAACTATTTGAATTATGAAAAAATCATTTGCAAAGAAACTTTTCGGCTCGATGATGATGCTGTATGTATTGGCTGCGTCAGGACTGTGTCTGACATCGTGCGAACAGGAAGATTCGAAAGATTTGGGCGATGCTCCACTATTCCAGAGGTATATGCTTGCTGTGGGCAACAATGGCGAGACAATAGCATACGCAGCTTTCTCGAGAGAAAGAAACGATTTTCTGAAACCTGTAAAAATGACCGGAGACCAGAAAATTTCAGTGAACGGCAAGGCCATGAACTACAACAGACTTGACAATTACCACTCTGTGGCGTATCTATATTCGCTGAAATTGGACAACAACGCCAACGAAGCGGAATTTGAATTCGTTCGTTTCAAAGACAATACGATAAAGAATAAGCTTGTAAAAGACAATTCACTTGCACTGGCATTGCCTGAAGATTTGAAAACCATAGAAGCCGGAAAGGTTGTAAACTGGAAAGGTGCCGCAAAAGCAGATGAAGAGACAATGGAATTTATTCTGGAAAAAACCGACAAGAGACAATTCGCCCAGTATTTTGGCGAAGTGACAGAAGACGGAAAAGGTTTCGTATTCCAGAATTTGCCTGAAAAAGGAAAATACAAACTTATTATCAGAAGATATAAATCAGCTCCTACCACACAGAATGACCGTACTGCAGACGGAGAAATGACTTTATGTTATTTCGATATACGCAGCATTGAAATCAAGTAAAAACATCCCGCTATAATTATAAATTAAATGAATCTCCGTAGTACTTTTTCCGCTGACTACGGAAACCAAAAAATCCTGCTTCCGTATTCTTATAAGAAAAACGGAGGCAGGATTTTATTTTGTCTAACTTTAAAACTAAGATTGAAGATTACTTGATATTGGATTCTTCAAGCTTATATCCAAACTTCTTGTCTGCAATTTTAAGGGCAAATGCCACCAGCAATGAAAGTACGGCAAAACCTGTGAAAATACACATAGGGAGTGTATAATCGTATAGGTTTGTTCCTGTTGCAGTCTTACCGGTGATACAATAATTGTCGAGTACAAAACCGATAAGTGTAGGTACTCCCCACAGACCTATGTTCTGTATAAAGAAGATAAGCGCGTATGCTGTTCCAAGCTGATGGGCAGGGAATATCTTCGCTACAGAAGGCCACATTGCAGAAGGCACAAGCGAGAATGCTATACCGAGGATTATCATAAGAATGATGGCAATGTATGCACCTGTGATGAAAGGCAAAGCATATACAAAGTGTACGAATATAAGCATTGCTGCTCCGAACATCATTATTGAAGCTGCCTTTCCTCGCTTATCGACCATTCCACCGAATACCGGCGTAAGGATCAATGCTCCCAAAGCAGGAAGACCCGCAAAGAATCCGGCTACGTTTTCGTCAATACCGTACTTTGTAATCATCAGTTCCGAAGCGAATTTCTGGAATGGGAATACGCATGAGTAGAATAATACGCAAAGCAGAGCAATAAGCCAGAAGCCCGGATTTGAAAGGATTGTTGCCACATCCTTGAAAGAGAACTTTTCGTTGTCAGAAGATTCATCCTTGATTTCTTCAATCTGTGTATCGAGCTTCTTGTCGAGTACAGAGAATGAGAAGAATGCAATCATACCGCCTACGAGGCATACAAGACCAATGAGAACAGGTGTAGTAAGTTCGAACGAACGTGCCACAGGGATAGCTACTGCGTATGCAGCCTGCGAACCTACACGTGCAAGGGCAACCTGAACTCCCATAGCTGTAGCCATTTCCTTACCACGGAACCATTTGGCTATCATCTTCGTTACGGTGATACCGGCAACCTCGGCTCCTACTCCGAACACTGAATATCCGGCAGAAGCGACGAAGACATCGGCTTTATATCCAAGTATTGTATCGGCAGTTCCCACCATGCTTGTCATGGCATAATACTCAAGTCCTGTACCTACTACCATGAGTATGGTAGCCAACTTTCCTGTAAAACGAATGCCGAATCTGTCAAGAATCAATCCTCCCCATATCAGCATAAGGCAGAATACATTCAGAAAGCTGTAGGCACCTGTGTATATTCCATAATCACTACTTGTCCATCCAAGACCATTGTCGGCTGGAGCAGCCTCAAGCATACTCTTTAGCGGTGCGACTACATCGTTCACATAATAAGCAGCCATCATTGTGAAGGCTACAATAGCCAGAGCACCCCAACGCATGCCCCACGAATCGTTTAACTTTTTCTTTACCTGTTGTGTCATTTTATGTATATTTATTTATCATTTTTCGAAAAAACGATGCAAAGATACACATTTTCTTGCATTTAGGAAACAAATATACATTTATGCCAATGATAAAATCAGCAACTGCGCCGTGAGGACACGAAGGAACATAGTAAGCGGATAGACTGTGGCATATCCTACTGCAGGAGCATCGCATGATGTCTGGTCGTTGGAATATGCAAGTGCAGGCGGATTGGTTGTCGCTCCGGAGAGGACTCCGATAAGGGTATAATAGTTGAGTTTGAAAACATAACGGCCTACAAGTCCGGCTATGATCAAAGGCATTACGGTAATTATAACTCCATATCCTATCCATACATATCCTCCGTGATGAACTATAGTATCGACAAATCCTGCTCCGGCTCCCAAACCTACACAGGCAAGGAATAGTGAAAGACCTATCTCGCGAACCATCAGATTGGCACTCATGGTGGTATAGGTTATCAGTTTGTACTGAGGGCCGAAACGGCTGATCAATATAGATACAATTAGCGGACCTCCTGCCAGACCTAACTTAACAGGCTGAGGGATACCGGGGAAAACAAATGGAATACTACCAAGAATACATCCCAAAGCTATACCTAGGAATATAGGAATAAGGTTAGGATGGTTAAGCTGCTTCAACGAGTTACCGAGAACTTTCTCTGTCTGACCTACTGCAAGCTCATTACCGACAATCATAACACGGTCGCCTATCTGGAGCTGAAGATTTGGTGAAGGAACCAAATCTACTCCCGAACGGTTTACTCTTACTACATTGGCTCCAAAACTGTTTCTGATTTTGAGCTGTGAAAGCATCTTGCCATTTACCTCTGAACGGGTAATAACGACACTTCTAGTTACAAGGTCGGCTTCTTCATTGTCCCAGTTCATCTCTACCTGACAGCCAAGGAATACTGTTATGGCATCAATATCAACCGGAGCAGATGTAAGAAGAATCTTGTCATTCAGGTTCAATACAGTATCGGCACCTGCCATTTCCACTGTTCCTGTATCTGCATGATATATGTGTGAAACAACGAAATATCTCTTCACCAGAGGATGTATATCACGGAGTTTCTTTCCTATTACAGACTCATTATGTATCTCGATGGTAACAGGTCGTACAGTCAGTTCCTGAAGATGTCCCAAACCGCGTTTGGCATCAGTTTCTTCTGTATCAAGCTTAACGCGAAGAATATATCTCAGTCCCCAGAGAGAAAGGATACATCCGATTACACCAAGCGGGTATGCCACAGCATAACCTAATGCTATTTCTGGAGCATCAACACCGTTGAGGTCGCTGTTTGCCTGTTGTGCGGCACCAAGACCCGGTGTATTGGTTACGGCACCGGAAAGAATACCAACCATAGTTGTGATAGGCACTCCGGATACAAAATGAAGTACTATTGCCAGAATTACACCGGAAAAGACAACTGTCATCGCCACCATATTGAGTGTGAGACCTCCTTTCTTGAACGCAGAGAAGAAACCCGGACCAACCTGAAGACCTATTGAATAGACGAACAGAATAAGTCCGAACTCCTTGAGAAAATGGAGCAGGTGTTCATCAAGATTCATATTGAAATGTCCGAAGATAATTCCGACGAAAAGTATCCATGTGATACCCAAAGAAACACCGGCCACCTTTACTTTACCAAGCGCAATACCTATCGTTATTACCAATGACAGAATAAGTACGGAGTGCGCCACTCCCCCTCCCCATAAATTGGGATAACCCATAAACAGGTTTTCAATCAATTCCATAATTATAGTTTTTTATTGTATTAAATTTTCATAGATCTTAAATTACGGGGGGCAAAGGTAATAACAATATCTCTATAAAGATAATATTTATGTGAGAGAATTCTTTTTGCGAAAAGGGATAATGTCAGATATTTTATGATTTGCGAAGTGTATTAAGAATGTCGCTCATTGCATCAATGTCAGAACATATCCTTTCCACAACATTATCCAGACTTTCATCCAGCGATATTAGATTTTCCAATGTCTCGCTGTCCATATCCCTAAAGTTAAATTTCTTATGGAGATTTCCATAGGCCAGATACCATCCACGCTGGTCTTTCTCATAAAAAGACATTTTAAAGTTCGCCATCAAATCCTCATAGTCCTTGTAATCTGTTATTGGAACGTAGTCACACTTTCCATTTCCGGTATTCTCAATATTTTTCTTTCTGGCAAGGAAGCCGCATTTTATAGGAGTATGCATTCTGACAGCATATAAAATATCTGAATCTTTATAATCTCCTATTTTAAACTCAAACCCGTAGTGATTGTCCCTGTTGTTTCTATAATAGTTTTCTACCATATCATCAGAAGCAATAATATAATTGCTGTTTTTAGGGGCAGGAGCTACTTTATAGCCTTTACCTTCCATCTTTTTCCTAAGACTATTCCAAAATATTGCTGTCCGATAAAAATTTATCTAAGGCATAAAAATAAGGCTGACTTCATTTGCGAGGTCAGCCTATTTTTGTTAGATTTCTGTCGCCAAACAAAATTAATCCAACTATGGGCAAAAGTATACATTTTAGCGGACAGCCGCTCTATAGTCAGGTCATAAAATTACTTGATAAATCAAAAATTCTTCAGATAAGCCGTAAATATGGCGGTGAACACTATGTGAAACGATTCGATGGATGGACACATCTTGTTGTTATGCTCTACGCCATCATTATGCGTTTTGATTCCTTGCGTGAGATAATGGCTTCCATACAGGCAGAAGCCCGCAAACTTTGTCATCTGGGTATAACGACCATGCCTTCGCGCAGTACACTTTCCGATGCCAACAAACGCCGTCCGGAAATCATATTTGAGTCCATCTATCGTGACTTATACACCACATACAGAAATGTACTTTCCTCGGACAGCCGTAAAAACAGGGATACAGCCTGGATGAAGCATCTTCAGATTATTGATTCCACCACCATCACCCTGTTCTCCAATCTACTGTTCAAAGGTGTGGGGCGTCATCCCAAGACCGGCAAGAAGAAAGGAGGTATAAAGGTACATACTGTCATACATGCCAACGAGGGAGTACCCTCAGACATAAAGTTCACTTCGGCAGCAACCAACGATTCTTTCATGTTGAGACCGTCAGCACTGAACAAAGGTGACATAATTACCATGGACCGTGCATACATTGATTATGAGAAGCTGGAAACACTCACGCAAAGAGAGGTCTTGTATGTGACAAAAATGAAGAAAAACCTGAAATACAACATTATAGAAGACTGTATGTACCAGACAGATAAAGGCCTTATGGAGGTACGTATACAAAATGTGACATTCTCAAAAATGTTAAAGGATGGTACAATTATGATTCATCATGCCCGTATCATTACCTATGTTGATATTAAAAAACACAAACTGGTTTCATTGCTTACAAACGATATGGAATCTGATCCGAACGAGATTATAGAAATCTACCGCAAACGTTGGGAGATAGAACTGCTGTTCAAGCAGATAAAACAGAACTTCCCCTTGAAATATTTTTATGGGGAAAGTGCAAATGCTATCAAAATACAGATTTGGGTGACACTTATAGCCAACCTGCTGCTTATGGTAATGAAAAAGGGACTGACTCGTTCCTGGAGCTTCTCCGGTCTTGCAACCATGATGAGGATTACACTTATGTATTATGTGGATTTCTACAGCCTTTTCAACCATCCGGAAAAGGATTGGGAAACGCTTTTGGACGTAAATCAGAAAGAAGATTGTCAATTGTCTATTTTTTGATAGGGCTTGGAATAGAAAAATAATACTCGACCATTGAATATACAATGGCCGAGCGGCATTTTTTATATTTAATCGATTTTATCGGACAGCAATAATTTTGAAAAGAAATCTTCGTTCGAAAGCTTTGTCAAGATTATCTGCCAGATTAGTAGTAGCTATCAGAATACCATCAAGTTTCTCCATTTCCTCAAGGATAATGTTCTGAATCGTGTTCTCTGTCTGGTCAACACTGTTTCCTCCAGATATATCACGGCGTTTGGAGAATATTGCATCCGCCTCGTTGAAAAGCAATATAGGTTTGACTTTGGAACGCTTACATGCCTTTCTATAACGGTTGAAAATATCTTTTACTATTTTCTCACTTTCGCCATACCACATGCTTTTTGAAGCACTGATGTCAACATGTATGATATCGCGACCTGTTTTTCTTGCCCATTGCATTACTGACTCTGTCTTTCCTGTTCCTGGAGCTCCATATAACAGTACAGCAATACCTTTTGGCAATCCTTTTGCTTCAAGCTTGTCAACCAATGATTTATAATTACTCTCAGACTGTGCCTCACAAACCATCGAGAGTTGTTCACTTTCTTTATTTGAAAAGAACAGTCTCTTTTCCTTTATAGCAGATGCTGAAATAAAATCTTTGTTGTCAGATTTCATTATGTAAAACTCTGCATCTTCCTCAAAATAAAGCTGTTTGGCTTTGTCAGTAAGTTGAAGGACTGTATATTCTCCGAAAAGACTGCTCTTAGCAACCATCTCTACAAGTTCAAGTCGCTGGAGTTTATGCTGTTCTTCTTTGAAAAGTTTAATGTTTTCATTTCTTTCTTTTATCGGATAAAGTCTGACGAGTTCACTATTAATATTAATCACATCATTATTTACACAGGCATTACAAATCATATAGAATAATGCACGATAGTCTTCTTCCGGAACCAACTCTTTTATGTTTCTAATACATGTAAGGCTTGAATTATAATCTTCCAGTGTTTCAATCTTTGCAGACAATTTAGTGAGTACTCGTTTATTTTCTATATTATGTTCATTACTATAAATATAATCTTTAACAGTACGCACAAAAGAATATCTGTTTAGCTCCGAAAACTGTTTTCCAAATACTCTATAGTCATCTCCAAAAAAAAGATGTTTCCCGGTGTCTGTCAGAATTATATCGTCATAATCACCTAATATTTCTACCAAATCAGCCTGTATAAGGGGGTGCGTACCTTCAAGAAATAGTTTACGCTCGCGAAATTGATACCCAAACACTTCATACATTTCCGACAGAATATTGCTTAAAGACGAACGCCCATATCCGTCGTGATTAAAAAAATCATAACATATCTCATAAAACATTGTGCGAGAGTGAATATCGGGAATAATAGTTCTTAAATCTTTTACTATCTGCATCTCACAATTATCATCTTCAAGTGACTCTACAAACTGAAATAATACCTCTGCTGTGACATCTCCGTCATGAATCTGAGAATTCACCAATTTGCAGAAATCATACTTGTCGAACTCTTTATCAAGTAGATGTATCTTCCTGTATTCCGGTCTGTTATTCTCCAGTATGCAGTTTATAACATAATTAGTAACCATATAGTTATGACGTACTATACGGCATTCGTTAAGGTTGGTCTGTAATATATACCCTTTCTTCTGCAATGATTTTAGTGATGGCAAATACTCCATTATATCCAACTGTGTACAGTTGAAATAAGATGCAAGATCCTCAATACCAGAATTTTTACCGCTACAACTGCGGTCGAACATTGCTGTAAAAATTATCGCTTCATTTCTATTGTCCAAACCTATGTTTTCTTTCAATAACTCAAGCAATAATACCATTTCCTTTCCTTCCAATCCTTTAAGCTTACTGTCATGCAGTTTTGAAGCTGCTGCCTTAATCAATTGAATCAAAGTTTTTTCCATATCATTCTGTTTTATGCCACAAAATTGCATAGGAAGATATGCCAAATCCGGGCATAGCTTAATAAAAAAGTCAAATCCATCTATAAAAATCAGATTTTACTTTTATCATAAACATCCATATTATGAACATTGTATTACTTTTGTATCAATAGCAAGCAATAATACTTAAAAGAAAGAATGCAAAGCATGGGTAAATATTTTTTTAGGCCGAGAATCGGGGAAGACTATGACAAAGGGATACATGGGCTGAGTAAAAAAGCAAATAGCTCTCTACGATGCAGATGTTATCATTTATTGCGGCAACGCAAATGGACAGAATCTGATATTTGATTTTGTAAAATCCCAGTATCTGGACTACGTACAACTCGTGGATAAGATAGGTAAGCGAATTTACGACTCTCCTTCCACCAGAAAAAGAGTGATAGACAGTTATCATCACTATACGAGAATAGGATATATAAAAAAAGTGCTGCAACTTTGTCACTCTGACAAAATTGCAGCACTGAAATTATCTGCGTAGTCTCAAATTATTTGCGCTGTCCAAGTTTATCATCCAGGTATAGAATGCCTGAGTGGTCGCCGCAACGTTTCAATTTATCAACTATACCCTGAGCTGTTGCTTCTTCTTCAACTTGCTCGCGAACATATCCCCACAAGAAATCCTGTGAAGCTTTGTCTTTCACTTCGGAAGCGATGTTTACAAGATCGTCAATGAGTTGTGAGACATGGCATTCGTGTTTGTAAACATGTTCGAAGACTTCAAGTGGACTACCCCATCCCTGAGGAACAACGTCTATTTTGTCAACTTTAGCCTCACCACCACGCTTCATAAGGTAATCAGCCAAATTATATGCATGATCAAGTTCTTCCTGTGACTGTTTTCTCATCCATGAAGCAAATCCGTCGTAACCTTCTTTCTGGAGATAGAAAGACATTGAAAGATAAAGATTAGCTGACCACATTTCGGCAGTAATCTGCGCATTGATTGCGTTCTGTAGTTTTTCTGAAATCATAGTTTATAAATTTAATATATATGTTGATTATCCTATAACAAACTCCATGCCACTGTAAGCCCTGCCATGACTATGGCAACCATACTCATAAGCTTTATCAGAATATTCAGACTCGGTCCGGATGTATCTTTGAAAGGGTCGCCTACTGTATCTCCTACAACCGTGGCACGATGTACCTCACTTCCCTTTCCGCCGAAATTGCCTTCTTCCACATATTTCTTCGCATTGTCCCATGCTCCTCCTGCATTTGCCATGAATACCGCAAGCACGAAGCCTGATGACAATCCTCCAATAAGAAGACCTATAACTCCTGATACTCCGAACAAGAGTCCGGTAACTATTGGTGCTACTATTGCCAATACTGAAGGGAATACCATCTCACGCTGAGCTCCTTTGGTAGAAATCTGTACGCAGCGCGCATAATCAGGTTCTGCCTTACCTTCGAGTATTCCCTTTATCTCGCGGAACTGACGGCGCACTTCTTCTACCATATGGGCTGCTGCACGGCCTACGGCATTCATAGTGAGACCGCAGAACAGGAATGCCATCATACTGCCTATAAACATTCCGGAAAGTACCTTAGGATTCATTAGGGTTACATCATAGTATATCATGAAATCGGTGAAGCTGGCATCATGTATAGCTACACTTATTCCGTTTGGCAGCTCAAGAACTGTATTACCTATTCTCTCAAGACCTATTCTAATTTCTTCTATATAAGATGCAAGAAGAGCCAGTCCAGTAAGTGCTGCTGAACCTATTGCAAAGCCTTTTCCTGTGGCTGCTGTAGTATTGCCCAAAGAATCAAGTGCATCTGTACGCTTGCGGACTTCTGCTCCAAGACCACTCATTTCGGCATTACCTCCGGCATTGTCGGCTATAGGTCCGTATGCATCAGTGGCAAGTGTTATTCCAAGGGTTGAAAGCATTCCTACTGCGGCTATACCTATACCGTACAAGCCCATGCCAATGTTAGAAAGATCGAATCCTGAAGCAAGCCAATAGGACAATATAATTCCGGCCACGACTGCTATAACAGGTATAGTAGTGGAAACCATTCCAAGACCTATACCTGAGATAATGACTGTGGCAGGGCCTGTCTTTCCACTTTCGGAAAGTTTCTGGGTTGGCTTATAAGACTGTGATGTGTAATACTCTGTGGAACGTCCGATGATTATACCTACTATCAGACCTACTACTACTGCAAAAGATATGTTTACCCAATTTTTCATGTCGAGCATCCATAAGATAAAGAATGTGGCAATCACTATGAGGATTGAACTGAGGTTTGTACCCACAGAAAGGGAGTTGAGCAGATCCTTCATTCCGGCATCTTCGCGTGTACGTACTGCAAAAATTCCTATTATAGATAGTATGATACCTACGGCTGCGATAAGCATAGGTGCAATTACTGCCTTAAACTGCATTTCAGTATCACCAGTACCGATAAAAGCTGCAGCACCGAGAGCAGCTGTTGCAAGGATTGAGCCGCAGTATGATTCGTACAGATCGGCCCCCATACCTGCCACGTCGCCTACATTGTCGCCCACATTATCAGCTATGGTAGCCGGGTTACGCGGATCGTCTTCCGGTATTCCCACTTCAACCTTACCTACAAGGTCGGCTCCCACATCGGCAGCCTTTGTGTATATACCTCCTCCAACTCTGGCAAACAGAGCTTGCGTAGAGGCTCCCATACCGAATGTAAGCATTGTAGTGGTAATCATACAGAGTTTAGCCGTAGGATTTGCAGAATCGGCATCTATAACTCTGTCAAGGAGGATATACCAGAAAGAAATGTCGAAGAGACCAAGGCCGACAACCACAAGCCCCATAACAGCACCGCTACGGAAAGCTACCCTAAGACCTCTGTTCAGAGAAGTACGCGCGGCATTGGCAGTACGTGCAGAAGCGTATGTGGCTGTTTTCATACCCAGATAGCCTGATAATCCAGAGAAGAAACCTCCTGTAAGAAAAGCCACGGGAACCCAGTGGTTCTGGAGATTGAAACCGTATGCCATAATGGAGAATAATATCACCAGGACGATGAAAACTATAGTAACAACCGTATACTGCTGTTTCAGATATGACATTGCTCCCTGACGAACATGTAATGCAATCTTCTGCATCTGAGGTGTTCCTTCGCTTTCTTTCATCATCTGCCGGTAGAAATACCAGGCAAGTACCAAAGCCAGAATTGAGGCTACAGGCACTATCCAAAATAATCCTGTTTCCATAAGAATATGATTTTAAGTTTAATCGCTTTTCCCAAATATAGCGAAAGGTGAGAACATAGACAAATGAAAAAACATGTTTTTTCATATTTGGCTATGCCGAACCGCATCCTATATTATATAAATATAGCGACTATTTTTTAAAACGGAAACATACGGAGACAAAAAAGGCGCCATTCAGATATCTGTGAATGCCGCCGGCCATCTAAAGAACCCCCCAATTAAGGGTTCTTTTCATCTTTTGTTTTTCAAGTCTTACGTTATCCCTTTTCTTACTTTTTACCTATAACTAATCCTAAAACCTATTAAAACCTAACCATAAATCCTGAAAACTAAAAATCTCTCTCTCTTAACCTTAATCCAAAAAACTAATTCCTTGAAAAACCTCTTTACCTTTAAACTAATAACTTTAACCTAATACCTTAAATAATTACCTTAAGTCTAATCTAATACCTTAATATTTTGTGTAACTTATAGTTTTATAAGTCTTACTGGTTTCACAACCACGATGCAAAGGTAAGGGTAAAATTGATAAAAACAATATTGAAGAACATGTTTTTAACAAAAATGCCGCTTTTCTTGATTTATATCATTTATTGGATATAAAAACATTGTGTGCGATAACGGAAAACATATCATTTCAAATAAGTACACGTATCAGAAGAACTATAAAATACATACATAATGCTAGCTTTAAAACTGTTCCTAAAAGAAATCCTACTAGTGCACCGGTGCCTGAACGCAATGCTGATTTCATATCGGCATCACCCATTAGTTCGCCTGCCACTGCTCCGAGAAAAGGACCTAAAAGCAATCCCCAAGGAAGAAAAAACAATCCTACCACAGAACCAATAAAAGCGCCCCAACTCCCCCATTTGGTCCCTCCGCTGTATTTGCTTCCCAAGACAGGAATAAAATAATCGATAACCTGTGCTACTACAACCAGAAGCAACAGTATCAGAATCTGTGTAGTACTAAACTGAACCCTATCAGTGAAATGAAGCAACAGAAAACCTATATATGAAAGCGGTGGACCGGGAAGAGCCGGAAGAATACAACCCAGAAGACCGATAATCATAAACAATACCGAAAAAACGATCAATACTATATCCATATCTGCCAGTTTATTAAATTGAATACTGAAAAAAAAAGCTGCCCTCCGACTCACGTCGAAGAACAGCCACAACACAAACACAAAATAAAACACGACAAAACTACTATATCTGTGGTTTGCACAGACTTGTGTGAATATATTCGCATACATTCACACAATTCAGATAGTTTTATTTATAATTAGTTTTATTATTCTATTTGATTTAATTACATGATTCCTTTTTCACGCAAATGTACCTGCCAATTCCATGCAGAGCGTAGTGTGTCTTCGATAGAAGTTTCAGCTTTCCAGCCAAGTTCATTATTAGCATAAGAAGGATCTGCCCATACCTTAACGATATCACCTGCACGGCGAGGAGCAATCTGATAATTAAGTTTCACTCCTGTAGATGATTCAAATGCATTGATAAGCTCAAGAACTGACAAGCCACGACCTGTACCTACATTGAATACTTCTGAAGGCTGTTTCTGCTTACCTTCAAGGATACGGTTCATTGCTATTACGTGAGCCTTAGCAAGGTCAACTACATAAATGTAGTCACGGATACAAGAGCCGTCAGGAGTATCGTAGTCATCACCGAATACGCTCAATTTTTCACGGATACCCATAGCTGTCTGAGTGAGGAACGGTACAAGATTCTGTGGAACACCGTTAGGCAATTCACCGATAAGTGCAGATGGATGCGCACCAATAGGGTTGAAATAACGAAGTTTGATAGCCTTGATAGGAGAACCTGAAGCAATTGTATCGTCGATGATTTCTTCGTTGATCTGCTTTGTATTTCCGTATGGAGATTCTGCCTTCTTGATTGGAGCAGCTTCTGTTACAGGCAATACATCAGGCTGTCCATATACTGTACATGATGATGAGAAGATAATTCCTTTCACACCATGCTTAGGCATCAGCTCAAGTATATTTATCAAAGAAACAAGATTGTTACGATAATAAAGCAAAGGTTTCTGTACAGATTCGCCTACAGCCTTGCTTGCTGCGAAGTGAATAATACCTTCTATACCAGGATATTTTGTGAAAACAGCATCCATACCTTCATAGTCAAGGCAATCTACTTTTTCGAAAGCTGGACGAATGCCTGTAATCTGTTCGATGCTGTCAACTACATCAGCTCTTGAGTTTGAAAGATTATCTACGATGATTACTTCATAACCGTTGTTCTGCAATTCAACAACTGTGTGAGAACCGATGTAGCCTGTACCACCGGCAACCAGAATTCTTTTTTTCATAATTAAAGGTTTTTATATTTTTCTGTATAATAAAGTTTTAGACTTATTTCGAGCAAATATAATAAATAATATTCAGAATGCTATCAAATTAATGGAAAATATATAAAAAAATCCGGTATCTGGGGAGATACCGGATTTTCAAAGATACAATATTGTTTCCGTATTATATTCCAAACAATGCTGCAAGACCTTTATCGACACCTGAGAAGCCCATAAATGCCATAGCCAGCAAACCTGCTGTAACAAGGGCTATAGACATTCCCTGCATACCTTTCGGTATGTTTACGAGGCTGAGTTGCTCGCGGATTCCTGCAAATACTATAAGAGCAAGTGCAAAACCTAATGCTGTAGAAAAAGCATAAACAACACCTGTAAGCAAATCGAAGTCGTTCTGGATTACGAGGATTGTAACACCAAGAATACAGCAGTTAGTTGTAATAAGAGGCAGGAACACTCCCAATGCCTGATAAAGAGATGGAGAAACCTTTTTAAGGATAATCTCAACCATCTGAACCAATGCAGCGATGACAAGGATGAAAGCTATAGTCTGAAGATATCCCAGTCCGAAAGCATCGAGGACAAACTTCTGGATAACGTAAGTAACGATAGTCGCAAGAACCAACACGAATGCTACTGCCGCACCCATACCCATAGCTGTTTCAACTTTCTTTGATACTCCCAGGAAAGGGCAGATACCAAGGAACTGTGACAACACGATGTTGTTCACAAATATAGCTGTAATAAATATCAATATATATTCCATATAAAAACTCTTTTAAGGGTTATGCTTTCTTCAAGCGGTTTACAATAGCAATCAGATAGCCCAATACGATGAAGGCACCCGGTGCAAGAACGAATATCAGCATACCGTATTCTTCCGGCATGATTGCGATATTGAAAATCTTGCCTGTTCCGAGGAATTCACGTACACCGCCGAGCAATGTCAGCGCGATAGTGAAACCAAGTCCCATACCAAGTCCGTCGAACAGTGAAGCTATAGGATTGTTCTTTGCAGCAAAAGCCTCAGCACGGCCAAGAAGGATACAGTTCACCACGATAAGCGGAATGAACAGACCCAAAGTAGCGTAGAGGGCAGGAACGTATGCCTGCATTACCATCTGCAATACTGTCACGAATGATGCTATGACCACGATGAAGATAGGAATACGAACCATGTCAGGCACAAGTTTCTTGATAGAAGAGATTACAATGTTTGAACATATAAGCACGAACATTGTAGCGAGTCCCATACCCATACCGTTGATGGCAGAAGATGTTGTACCCAAAGTAGGACACATACCCAAAAGGAGAACGAAAGTAGGATTTTCCTTAACGATTCCGTTCATCAATACTTTAAAATTATTCATAATCTTACTCCTCTCCTGTTTATTTGTTTTCTACATTTTCAGTTTTCTCTTCGGCAGCAGCCTGCTGAGTTGCACCGCTTGTACCGTCAACATGCTGGTTCTTGTATGCGCCGTATGCGCTGTTCACTGCAGCAAGGAATGCTCTTGTAGTGATAGTAGAAGCAGTGATGGCATCTATCTGACCACCGTCCTTTGACACAACCAAAGGAGCTTCGCCAGGATTCTTGCCTGTGATATCGCCTTTGGCACCTTTCTTGAACCAGTCGGCAGCCTTGGAACCCAGTCCCGGAGTTTCTGCGTGGCTCAACAATGAATAGTCGATGATGTTTCCTTCAACATCGAAACCAACAAGGACTTTCAGTTCGCCACCGAATCCCATAGATGAAGATTCTACTGCAGCACCAATAAACTCGCCACCTTTTGTAGCCTTGTAAATTTTATATGAAACACCGTCAACATCGATTGTTTCAGGAGCTTCCGCAGGGTTATTGTCGAAACCTGGAACTACTACTGCTATAGCGTCGCTCAATGTCTTTGCATTGGCCTGTGCTATAGGTTCGGCAGTCACCTTATTCACCCAGCCCAATATTGCTCCTGCCACTACAGAGAAACCTGTCAGGGCGAGAGCCATATTCTTCAATGATGATTCTAGCTTTTTCATTTCTTTACTACCTCCCCGAATCTTTTAGGTTTGCAATAAGTATTGATTAGCGGAGTGAATGCGTTCATGATGAAGATAGCGAACGACATACCTTCCGGATAGGCACCGAAAGTACGGATAAGTACTGTTAGGAAACCTATGGCAATACCGTAGATAATCATGCCTTTGTGGTTCATAGGCGATGTAACATAGTCTGTAGCCATAAAGATGGCACCCAGCATAAGACCACCGGTGAACAGATGAGTAAGTCCGTCGGCATATTTTGCAGGGTCAACCAGGTTCAGCAGTGTAGCGAATACGAATACTGTAGCGATGATAGACACTGGAATATGCCATGTGATGATTTTCTTCCACAACATATATACCAGACCCAACAGCAATGCCAATGCACTGATTTCACCGATACATCCCGGATTGTTACCGAGGAACAGGTCCATAGTAGAAGGAAGCTGTTCGAGAGCAGCAGCGTCACCGTTTACAGCCATTTTCATAAGAGCGAGTGGAGTAGCTGCTGTTTCTGCATCTGTATAAGCTGTAAGTTGACCAGCTACCGGCCATGAAGTCATCTGTACAGGGAAAGAGATAAGCAGGAAGATACGTCCAACCAATGCAGGATTGAAAGGGTTGCATCCCAATCCGCCGAAAGTCATCTTACCGATACCGATTGCTACAAGGGCACCGATGATGATAATCCACAAAGGAAGGTTTGACGGAAGGTTGAAGGCAAGAAGCAGACCTGTAAGTGCTGCCGAACCGTCGAGTATGGTTGTACGTTCGCGTTTCAGAATGAACTTGGTAATCGCCCATTCGAAGAACAAGCACGCTGCAACAGATGTGAGCGTAACGATTACAGCCCCAAGACCGAACATATAGAATGACACGAGCAAAGCAGGTATCAAGGCTATGATTACACCGTACATGTTTTTCTGTACGCTGTCGCCGCTGTGTACATGGGGTGATAAAGATACTATTAATTTATTAGCCATAGTTATTCGATAAATTTCGATTGATTATTTTTTAGCATTGCGTGCACGGATAATCGCACCTACTTTGCCTTTACCTAAACGGATATAGTCAAGCATTGGACGGCGTGAAGGACATGTGAACTGACATGAACCACACTCTATACATGACATAATCATTTCTTTCTCTACGCGTTCCCAGTCGCCATGAGCAGAGCATGTAGCCAGAAGGAACGGTTCAAGTCCCATAGGACATGCGTTTACACATTTTGCACAACGGATACATGGCATAGCCTCTGCACGTGAAGCTTCCTTATCGTTCATGATAAGAACACCTGAACTACCCTTGCAGATAGGAACTTCAGTATTGGCAAGTGCCTTACCCATCATAGGACCACCACCGATTACCTTTCCTGTATCTTCAGGCAGACCTCCGGCAGCTTCGATAAGCTGGCTCATCGGTGTACCCATACGTGTCAGGAAGTTTGAAGGATTCTTCAGTGATTTACCAGTAACTGTAACCACGCGTTCGAACAACGGTTTGTTCTTCTGTACAGCTTCGTAAACAGCATATGCTGTACCTACGTTCTGAACTACGGCACCTACATTGATAGGAATTGCTGGAGGGGCAGGAACCTGACGGCCGATAACAGCATCGATAAGCTGTTTTTCACCTCCCTGAGGATATTTAACTTTCAGAGGAACAACTTCAATACCTTTGTACTGAGCTGCCTTTTCTGTCATCAGCTTGATAGCATCAGGCTTGTTGTTCTCAATACCGATGTAAGCCTTGTCAACTTTTACGGCTTTCATTAAAATCTGTACACCAACCAAGATTTCGTCAGCTTTTTCAAGCATCAGACGGTGGTCTGCAGTAAGATAAGGCTCACACTCTACAGCGTTGATGATAACGCATTCAGCCTTACATCCTGGAGGAGGAGTAAGTTTGACATGAGTTGGGAAACATGCACCACCCATACCTACTACACCTGCGTTCTTGATCTTAGCTACTATTTCTTCCGGGGTAAGATTACATACCTTAACCAGTTCAGTACTACGGTCGATTGATTCTTCCCATTCATCGCCTTCCACATCGATGAAGATAGCCGGTTTGCGGTAACCGCTGGCATCAATAACGCTGTCCACCTTGTTCACCTTACCTGATACTGAAGAGTAAATAGCAGCCGAAACGAAACCGCCTGCTTCGGCAATCTTAGTACCAACCTTCACTACATCACCCTTCTTTACGATGGCTGTAGCCGGTGCGCCTATATGCTGAGACAAAGGGAAAACAGCCTGTTTGGGGAGGGCAAGCGTTTCTATCGCCTTGCCTGCCGACAACTTGTTTTCTGCCGGATGGACTCCACCTATTCTAAATGTTTTCACGTTTATATCGTTTAATATTGTTACTAATCGGATTAATTATGCTTCTGCCTTTGGAGCTTCCTGTGCAGGAGTTTCTGCTTTTGGCTGTTCTGTTGCTGGTTTTTCAACCTTTGGAGCTACTGCCTCTGCTTTAGGAGCGGCAGCTTCAGCCTTTGGAGCAGTTTCTTCAGCAGGTTTTGCCTTTCTAGGAGGGAAGTTCACAGCAATGATTGCATTCTGAGGACATTCCATTTCGCACTTACGGCATGACTTACATTTTGCAGGATCGATGTAAGCAAGATTGTTTTCAAGAGTGATAGCCTCGAACGGACATACCTTGACACACTTGCCGCAACCGATACATGCTGCAGTACAAGCCTTGCGGGCAACTGCACCCTTATCTTTGTTGACGCACTGAACGTAAACACGGCGGTTGTTCTTTCCTTTCGGACGGATTTCGATGATTGAACGAGGACATGCCTTGGCACAAGCACCGCAGGCAGTACACTTGCTTTCATCTACTTCAGGAAGTCCTGTTTCAGGATTCATCTTGATGGCACCGAATGTACAAGCCGACACACAGTCACCACAGCCAAGACATCCGAATGTACATCCTGACTCTCCACCGTAAGTAGAGTTAGCCACTACACATGAGCGTACACCGTCATACTTAGTAAGTTTAGGACGGTTGGCACATGTACCGTTACATCTCACTACAGCTACCTTAGGTTCTGAAGCAGCAGCTTCAAGACCAAGAATGGCAGCTACTTTTTCCATTGTAGGCTGTCCGCCTACAGGACACAGTTTACCTTCAAGTGAACCGGCTTTAACGCAAGCTGCGGCAAAACCAGAACATCCAGGATAACCACATCCACCGCAGTTAGCCTGAGGAAGCACTTCGCTTACCTGAGCAATTCGCGGATCTTCGTACACAGCGAATTTCTTAGATGCTGCATACAGAATTACTGCTGCAACCAAGCCGATGGCTCCCAATGAAATTACTGCAATTAAAATTAAATCCATAAATTAAAGTTAGTTTATTAATTATTTATTGTTTCCAATGTAAATGAGAATGTGCGACTGATTTTGTTCCTCAACAGATATATTATTATATAATAAGGTATAAGGGTGCATAAAGAGACTAAAGCAGATGTAGCCTCATCTCCATCTGTAATTCTCATAGTAACAAACAAGGCAACAAAGAGCACAACGAAAGGCAATACGAATGCCAGTAAAACGGCTTTCATACCCATCGAGGTAGTGCCGCATACCATTACCTGCTGTCCTACCGAACAACAATCAGCACTTTCCTTATCATGTATATCGATTATCTTTTCCTTGGTTTCGGAAACATTACAGTGACTTTTAGCACTGCACGACGAGCACGCCGAACTCTGAAGAATCTTGACTCTAACGTGAGAGCCGTCTATGCTTTCCACAATTCCAAGGTGTTTTATATTATTATTCATTTTGCAAACCACACTTTACAAATACGGAGCAAATGTACAACATTTTTTCAATACCCGTTATCGTTAACGGGATTTTTTTTGTGAAAAAAATCCAATTCAGAAGCACTTCTACGACATTATGATTAAAAAACACAAAAAAGAACCATATCCAATGAACAATCCGACAGCAATATCGGAATATAAAGGATAAAGTTCTTTTCATATTTCCAGTTGAAACAGAGCAAATGTATAATGAAGATTATACTCACACGCAGATGTAACTTTACATAACACCTGCGTGCGACACTTAATTATATAAGAGAATTGATATAATCTTTCATTTCGCCCATTGCAGCCTTAGTTTCTTTATAAAGCTTATACTGCGCAAGCGTTCTTACATAATTATGCTCCGGATATTTAGTCTGATAGTAAGTGTCTCCATTAATATAGTCTGTAAGGAAACGTACAGCCTGCATATAAGGGAACAGTGTTACGGCATAAGGAAGCAGTTCTATCTCAAGCGGAGTGAGGAAACATTTTGCCGATTCAATATATCCTTTTGCAAATGATTTGAAGATTTCAAAATTAAACTTGACATTATCAAGATTTTCATCGTCTTCCTGACCTGTATTTGCAGCAGAACGGAGGAAATCACCGAAATCAGAAAATACAAAGCTTGACATTACTGTATCAAGGTCGATGATACAAAGGACATTTCCCTCCTTGTCGAAGAGCATATTGCTGACTTTAGTATCACAATGGCATATACGTTTAGGAAGTTTACCTTCTCTATAATATCTTTCCGCACAACACATGTCGTAAGCATCCTTGTCTATCTCAGCAACAAGATCGCGTACCTTGTCAAGGCGTCCGGCAGCGTTAGCCTCAACAGCATCGTGAAGCTGTTTCATTCTGAACTCCATATTATGGAAATCAGGGATTGTTTCCTCGAGCTGACATGGCAGATCGGACAACATAGCTTCAAACTCACCGAATTTCAGTCCGACAAGATATGATGATTCAGGTGTAACGGCATCAAGTGTAAGAGAACCTTCAACGAACACGCATGCGCGCCAATACTTCTCACCGTCAAAATAATATGTCTTACCATTATCTGTTACAGCAAAACGAAGAACTTTCCTGTCAAGATCCTTTTCACCAGCAGCTTCAAGCTTCTTGCGGATATGTCCTGTTACACATTCGATGTTATTCTGCAATAAATCGACATTCTTGAAGATATTATGATTTATACACTGAAGTATAAAGTTTGGAATACCTTCCTGTGTAGTGACAAGATAAGTCTGATTGATAAGTCCTGCAGTCAAAGGTTTGACTGACTCTACATTTTTGATTTCCGGAAATTTTTCAATGATTTGATTTAATGAATTCATGGTTATAACAAGTTTTAAAAATTTTCATTCTATATAAATTGCCATCACCGGATAGCAAAACAAGGTTTATTTTCAGTCTTAGATTTATTTAGATGCGACAAAGATAGAAGTTTTTTATATATTATCGTATTTTTTGTCCGCTTTTCTTTGCAGGTAAAATAAAACTTTATAGTTTTGCGACCAAACTTTAAAATTAAATAGCGACATGAAAACCACTGGAAAAACTATTATCACATTATTATTTATAATGTTGTTCTGCGGAACTTCATACGCAGAAAATATCAACCGTCCGGAATCTGACAATTATATCAACGGAGTGACTGCACTCAACAACGGTGATATAGAAACAGCCTATAAACTTCTAAACGAAGAAATAGAGTGTAATCCTGAAAACGGATATGCGCATTGTTATATGTCACTCATCTGCAATGCATGCAACGACATAGTATTGGCTATGAAAGCTGCAAACTCAAGCATTGAGTTAATTCCGGAAAACGACAAGGAATACCGTTCATTTGCATATTACACAAGAAGTATCCTTTGGGGAAATCTGAAAAAATGGGACAATGCAATATGCGATATCAACAAATCAATAGAACTGAATCCGAACGATGCCGAAAGTTTCAAGACCAGGGCTGAGATGTATATGAATACAAAACACTATGAAGAAGCTATTGACGACTTGAACAAGGTTCTTACTCTTGACAAGAACGCAGACGTAACAGATCTGATGATGAAACTTATAGAGTCTGTTCCAACAGATGAACTTGCAGAAAAAGTGACTAATGTCATGGGACTTATGTCGCTTAAATAATACATTTCTTTAAACCAACCCAACCCTTTCATTACTGTACAACACAGTGTGGAAGGGTTATTTTTTTACTATAAAGAGAAATACTTTTATCAATCCTTGCCAAAAATAAAATAACATAATATAAACATTCATCAAAAAAAGTGTGTAAATTTGCGGCATGGAATGGTTTACAGATTTATTTTTTGAGCATTCAGCCTTACAGGCTGTCATTATATTGTCGCTTATCACAGCTATAGGATTGGGATTTGGGAAACTCCATCTGTTCGGAGTTTCGCTGGGAGTGACATTCGTATTTTTTATCGGGATTCTGGCCGGTCATTTAGGCTTTTCCATCGATCCGCAAATGCTTATCTACGCAGAAAGTTTCGGACTGGTTTTATTCGTCTATTCATTAGGGCTACAGGTTGGTCCAGGCTTCTTCAGTTCCTTTCATAAAGGAGGCTACAAACTGAATATGCTAGGACTTGGAGTGATATTGATAGGTACGGCAATGGCTGTAATAATAAGCAAGACAGCATCCGTTCCGCTTTCGGATATGGCAGGTATTTTGTGCGGAGCCACTACAAACACTCCGGCACTAGGTGCGGCACAGCAAACATTGAAACAACTGGGCGAGCCAACCAGCGGAGCTGCTCTGAGTTGCGCCATCACATATCCTTTGGGAGTTGTAGGCGTAATTTTGGCAATAGTAGTACTGAAAAAGCTAGTAGTAAGACCCAAAGATATGGAAAGTCATGACCACGACGACACCAATCACACCTACATCGCTACTTTCCAGATTCACAACCCGGCAATATTCAACATGAGCATACAGGATATAGCAAAGTTGAGCTATCCTAAATTTGTCATATCACGACTCTGGAGAGACGGAAATGTAAGTATCCCAACATCAGAAAAGATTCTGAAGGAAAACGACAGGATACTGGTCATCACTACAGAAAAAGATGCCCCTACCCTGACTATACTTTTCGGAGAGCAGGAAAACAGGGATTGGAACAAGGAAGATATAGACTGGAACGCTATAGACAGCCAGCTGGTTTCGAAACATGTAGTAATTTCACGCCCTGAAATAAACGGAAAGAAACTGGGTAGCCTGAGACTGAGAAACTCATACGGTATAAACATCAGCCGTGTGACACGAAGCGGAGTACAGCTGCTTGCCACACCGGGGCTTGTACTTCAACTGGGAGACAGACTGACGGTAGTAGGCGAAGCTGCAGCAATACAGAATGTAGAAAAAGTGCTTGGAAATACAGTAAAGACACTGAAAGACCCTAACATGGCATCTATATTCATAGGTATAGTGCTTGGCCTTATCATCGGGGCAATACCTATCAGCATACCGGGAATAAGCTCGCCTGTAAAATTAGGCCTTGCCGGTGGCCCTATTATAATAGGAATACTGATTGGTGCATACGGTCCGCGCCTGCACCTGGTGACATACACTACTCGAAGCGCCAATCTCATGCTTAGAGGTATCGGACTTTCATTATATCTGGCATGTCTGGGACTGGATGCCGGAGCGCATTTCTTCGAAACAGTAATGAGACCTGAAGGTGCGCTGTGGATAGGCATAGGATTTGCCATCACATTCATCCCTGTAGTGATAATGGCAATTGTATCAATGAGAATATTCCATCTTGACTTCGGAAGTACCTGCGGAATGCTTTGCGGAAGTATGGCAAACCCAATGGCACTGAATTATGCCAACGACATTATACCGAATGACAATCCTGCGGTAAGCTATGCTACGGTATATCCGCTGGGTATGTTCACCAGAGTGATAATGATACAAATCATATTGATGCTATTTTTATAGAAATAAACCAATCATAAAATAAATCTAAAGCCATGACAGTAACAAACAAGGCAAAAATAGAGGAAATCAAAAACGATTTAAGGTATCTGGAACTACTGTCGCAAAGTTTCCCGACAATAGCTGCCGCAAGTACTGAAATTATAAACCTCGAAGCCATACTCAATCTTCCAAAAGGAACAGAACACTTTCTGGCAGACCTTCATGGGGAATATGAAGCATTCAATCACGTACTGAGAAATGCTTCCGGCGCCATAAAAAGAAAAGTAAACGAGATATTCGGAAATACTCTTAGAGAGGCTGAAAAGAAAGAATTATGTACTCTGATATATTACCCGGAACAAAAACTGATCAGGGTAAAGGAAACAGAAGAAGATATGAACGACTGGTACGTGATTACGCTGAACCAACTGGTAAGCGTATGTCAGAACGTATCGTCGAAATACACACGTTCGAAAGTAAGAAAGGCATTGCCTGAAGAATTCTCATACATAATACAGGAGCTTCTGCATGAAAGCAGCACTACGCAGAACAAGCAGGCATACATCAATGTAATTATCAGCACCATTATAGAAACAGACAGGGCTGATGATTTCATAATCGCCCTTTGCAATCTTATACAAAGACTTACCATCGACTCACTGCATATTCTTGGAGATATCTTCGACAGAGGTCCGGGCCCACATATCATAATGGACACACTGTGCAACTATCATAACTTCGACATACAGTGGGGAAACCACGACATACTATGGATGGGAGCTGCTGCAGGAAACAAATGCAGTATAGCAAATGTTCTGCGTCTGGCAATGAGATATGGCAATCTGCCTGCCTTAGAAGACGGATACGGCATCAACCTGCTTCCGCTCGCTACATTCGCAATGGAAGCGTACGCTGACGATCCATGCACCCAGTTCTATCCAAAAGAGTATGACGCACAGTACAGCGACAAGACACTGCGCATGATAGCACAGATGCATAAGGCCATATGTATAATACAGTTCAAGCTGGAGGCCGAAATAATAAAACGCAGACCGGAATTCGAGATGGAAGACAGAATGCTCCTCCATCATATTGATTTCGAGAAAAAAGTCTTGAAATTGGGTGACAAGGAATATGAGATGAGAGATTGCCTCATGCCTACTGTCAATCCTAATGATCCATACAGGCTTACGGAAGAAGAGGCTGATGTGGTGAACAAGCTTTATGATTCATTCACAAGAAGCGAAAAGCTCCGCAAACACATGAAATGTCTGTTCAGATACGGATGTATGTATAATGTGTGCAACTCCAACCTCCTTTTCCATGCCTCAATGCCTCTTAACGAAGACGGAAGTCTGAAAGAAATAAGTATAGGCGACAAGAAATATAAAGGTAAGGAACTGCTCAATAAAGTAGGTCAGCTTATACGTACTGCCTATTTCGCCGACAAAGACAATGAAGAAAAGGACTTTGCCATAGACTATGTATGGTATCTGTGGTGCGGCAAGGACTCTCCTGCATTCGACAAGAGCAAGATGGCCACTTTCGAAAGATACTTCCTGACAGACAAGGAAACCCATAAGGAGATAAAGGGATATTACTATTCGAAGAGAAATGATGAAGCCGTGTGCGACATGATTCTTGATGAGTTCAACGTAGAAGGTGAACACCGCCATATCATCAACGGACACGTTCCTGTAAAAGCCGTCCAGGGTGAAAAGCCTATAAAAGCTAACGGAAAACTTATGGTTATTGACGGAGGATTTTCTAAAGCATACCAGCCTGAAACCGGTATAGCCGGATATACATTGGTATATCACTCACGAGGTTTCCAGCTCGTACAACACGAACCTTTCACTTCTACGCAAGCTGCCATAGAGGAAGGTAAAGACATCAAATCTACAACTCAGATAGTAGAGCTAAGTACAAAGCGTATGATGGTGAAAGATACTGATAAAGGCGAGGAGCTGAAAATTCAAATTGAAGACTTGAAGAAACTTCTCATAGCATACAGAACAGGTATCCTGAAAGAGAAGGCCTTATAACAGATAGAAAAAACGATTAGGCATTTAAGAAAAAACGCTTTGACGTTTTATGTAAAACGTCAAAGCGTTTTTTCTGCATATATAGCAAGTATAAAATTACACCAACTTGTTGGTACAAGTATCAGGGAAAATCACTGAAGGTTTGAACGTCTTGGCTTCCTCAAAATCCATAAGAGCGTATGAGATTATTATCACAATATCTCCTACCTGTACCTTGCGTGCTGCAGCCCCATTCAGACATATACATCCTGAGCCACGCTCTCCCTTTATTACATAAGTCTCAAATCTTTCACCGTTATTATTGTCAACGATGTGCACTTTCTCGCCGGCAATTATATTTGCAGCATCAAGCAGATCCTCGTCAATTGTGATACTGCCAACGTAATTGAGGTTAGACTGAGTGACTGTGACGCGGTGTATCTTCGACTTCAATACTTCTATCATCATAGTTTTTACTGGGTTTATTCTTTATATTTAATATTATCAATCAATCTGACTTCGCCACAGAACACTGTGATGCATCCCACAATATATTTGCTGTCATCCCATGAAGAAACAGTCTGCAATGTATCACCGTCAACTACCTCAAAGTATTCCAATCGCAAACCTTCAGATGCAGCTATTCTGTCCTCTACATATTGTTTTGTCTCGGCAAGCGTATGCAGTTTTGCAAACTCCAGGCTATCAAACAGAGTCTTCGAAATCTGCAATGCTTGAACTCTCTGTTCTGCAGAAAGTCTTGCGTTTCTACTGCTCAAAGCCAAACCGTCAGCCTCGCGCACTATAGGGCAACCTACAATCTCAAGATTAAAAGGATACTTGCGTACCATCTCACGGATTATAGCAAGCTGCTGGAAATCTTTCTCACCAAAATAAGCCTTGTCAGGCTCAACTATCATGAAGAGCTTACTTACAATCTGGCAAACTCCATTAAAGTGTCCCGGACGATACTTACCTTCCATAACAGTATCAAGCGGAGCATAACTGAACTGACGTGTATCAGGCTCAGGATAAATTTCTTCTACCGAAGGAGCAAAAACAAATGCTGCACCATGTTTCTCAAGCAAAGCACAGTCGGCTTCCAAAGTTCTTGGGTATTTCAACAAATCATTTTTGTCATTGAACTGAGTAGGATTGACAAAATCGCTGACCACTACCACGTCGTTTTCCTTTACCGCACGCTTTACCAAAGAAGCGTGTCCGTCGTGCAAAGCACCCATAGTAGGGACTAAACCTATTGACTTTCCTTGCTTACGAACTGCCTGCAACTCGCTGCGCAGTTCACTGATTGTCTGAATTAACTTCATTTCTTTCTTATAGTTTATACTATTCTATATTAAGTCTATATACAGAGCTATTATATAGTTCCTGAAATCGGGTGCAAAGTAAACCATTATTTACCACATAATGAAAGATAAATACAAAAAAGTGTCGTTTTTAACTCACTAACAAGCTGAAAAACGGTTGTAAAATGAATTATTTCGCATAAAACCAAAACATGTTAACATACTATAAGGATTTATTTGAAACTGCATTTTTTAATATACCTTTTTTTTTGTAACTTTGCAAAACATTTTGAGCATTTAATAATAACATGAGCGCTAAGAAAGTTTTATTCATTACACAAGAAATTACTCCTTACGTACCGGAAAGCGAATTGTCGCTTATCGGACAAAATCTTCCACAAGCAATTCAGGACAAAGGTCGTGAAATACGTACATTCATGCCTAAGTGGGGTATCATAAACGAACGTAGAAATCAGTTGCACGAAGTAATCCGCCTGTCTGGAATGAACTTGATAATAGACGATACAGACCATCCTCTTATAATTAAGGTGGCATCTGTTCAGGCTGCACGCAGACAGATATACTTCATTGATAACGACGATTATTTCCAGCACAGACTTATGACAACTGACGAAAACGGAAATGAATACGAAGACAATGGAGAAAGAGCTATCTTCTATGCAAGAGGAGTATTGGAGACTGTGAAAAAACTTCGCTGGTGTCCTGATGTAATACACTGCCATGGATGGATGAGTGCTGTAGTACCTTTATATATCAAGAAAGCATACTACGACGAACCTTCATTCCGCGACTCAAAAGTTGTATTCTCTATCTATGATGATGGTTTCAAATCAAATTTCGTGGAAAACTTCAACGAACAATTGAAGTTCAAAGAAATCACATCAGATGATTTGAAAATGATAAATAATCCGGTAAACTATAATGAATTGTGCAAACTTGCAATTGCATATTCTGACGGTGTTGTACAGAATGGCGAAAATGTAAACCCAGAGTTATTGGATTATGCTAGAAGCCTTAACATACCGGTTGTAGAAAATCAGCAAGGATTTGAAGCTTATGCTGACGCTTGCAACACACTGTATGATAAGGTACTGGAAGGTGTAGAATAATTAATTTACCATGAATCAATATGGATAAGTCTGTATTGATTCATTTTTATAACCAATATATTACATATAGTATGAAATTCAAGTTGTTAGCTGTATTTACATTTACAGCATTACTCTATAGCTGTGATGATTCCACTACAGGAGTCGGAGATTTTGTTTCGAATCTGGACAAGATAGAAGCTTTCTCTGATACGTATAAGGTTACTTCAAGAACACATAAACTGGATAAAGTATATTCACGTACAAACAAAGCCTATCTTGGGAAATACACAGATCCATACTTCGGACAGTATTCAGCAAATTTTATTACTCAAATAAACTGTCCAGAAAACTTCGAATTACCAGAAAAATTAAAAGAGATTACAAGTGCATCACTTGAATTATACTATACCGGTTTTTATGGAGACTCGTTAGCCACTCTCACTGTACAAGTAGATGAACTTGATAAAAAAATTACAGATGAAGATACAGATTTGTACTACACAGACTTTACTCCTGAAAAATATTACAATGAGAACTCTAATTGTATAGCCAAGAAATCATATGCAGCAGTAGATAAGTCTGTAAGTGATTCTATTAGAAACACAAGTGATTACTATCCTAGTATTAAAATAGATTTAGGAAAGGATTTTGGTAAAAGGATAGAAAATCTATACAGAAGCAACCCTGAATACTTCAAAGATGCATATTCTTTTATAAACAATGTATTAAAAGGCTTCTATGTACACACAACACAAGGTGACGGTTCTGTAGTATATATTAAAGATATATGGTTAAGGCTAAATATGAAATATGAAACAAAGAGCCAAACAACAGGAAATGATACTATTGTAGAAGGTAATACAGTGCTTGCAGCCAGTAAGGAAGTTTTAATGTCCACAAGACTTTACAATGCAGAAGAACAACTTGACAAACTAGTAAATGATAAAAAACATACATATCTGAAAACACCTGCCGGTCTATGTACTGAAATAACATTGCCTATTAATGAAATTTACGATACACACAAGGAAGATACTCTTAACTCTGTAACCCTTTCAATAAAGAAATACAGATATGCAGGAAATGAGAATTCCAATACTTTCACAATGGGAATTCCACAAAATGTCCTGATGGTAAGAAAAGGCGATATAGATACCTTCTTCGAACAAAACAAGACATACGACAACAAGACATCATTCCTGGGAACATATAGCAGTAATACTAACTCATATACGTTCTCAAAGCTTAATAGATTGATAAGCAATATATTCAGCGAAATCAGATCCGGAGAGGAATATACCGAAGACAGAGATAAAGTATTGCTGATACCTGTAACAACTGAAACAGATGCAGAAGGAAATATCATAGGCGTTTCGCATGATATGGAAGTGAACGCAGCAAAACTGTTCGGCGGAGAAGATGGTGAAGAACTCAATATAGAAATTGTATATACTAAACCGTAAAGTTATAACCACTTTACTAATTTTAAAAAGCATGTAACATGACAATTTAAATCACGTTACATGCTTTTTTTATTTCTATCAGTAAGACACATTTGAAATGTCAATAATAATAAGAATTAAATGAGCAATAATAAAAAGAAAAGGGTATGCCAGACGACATACCCTCATTACTAATTTATATTGGAAATATTTTTTATTCCTCTTTTGCTTTCTTGGCTGTTGCAGTTTTTGTAGCACGTTTGGCAGTAGAAGTTGTCTTCTTGGCAGGTGCCTTTTCTTCTTTTGCCAGTTTCTTTTCAGCGTCAGCCAATTTCTTTTTAAGTTTTGTAACCTCATCATTCAGCTGTACCAATTCTGCGCCCTGATTCTTGATAGTAGTAAGCAAAGAGCCAAGTTCTTCGTTCTCCATATCGACAGGATAAAGTGAATTGACACGTTTGATGAAATCGCCAAGGATATTCATATAGTTAGTGAAAGCGTCAAAAGGAGAATCATAGATTCCACGGTTAAAGGCAACTCCACTATCCTTAGTTGTCATGAAGCGGAAATTATTGCTGGCCTGCAGATAATCCCAATCCTGCTTGATTCTCTTGTCCTGACACAAATAAACTCTTTCTGCCACGCTGTACAACTTATTGAATGCTTCACGCTGCATTACGTTACCCAACCATGGACTGATGTCTCTTTCCTCGTCAACCCAAGACATTGGATAAGGAACATCCATAGCATCTACAGATTTCAGTTTTGACACAATTTCTGTAGGAGTAGAGAAAGTTATACCTTTCTGTTTAGCACAGATAGGAAGAGCCTTTATAAAGTCGAGGATATTTGAAGACAATGGCTGGAAATATCCAAGAGCAGACAATTCCATAAATATATTTATCACCTGCTCGCTTTCAGGCATAGAATCAATCCAGCCGATATATTTATCTGCAAACAGAGGATATTCGCTCCATTCACTGTTAGAGAAACGAAGACTTATATCATCTGAAAGCTTGAAATCTCTCATCAAAAGCTTCAAATTAGGATTCTCTACGCAATGATACAGGTAGTGAGGACTCTTCCATCCAAGAACATGTTTAGCTCCTTCTATAAGCATTCCCTTAAATCCCATATTGGCTACCATACCGCCAATCTCGTTGTCGTAAATCAAGCTTGAGTTACGGAATACTTTTGGTTCCTTGCCGAAATAGTCCTTGATTTTCTTGCGCATACGGGTAACTTCTTCTTTGAAGCAGTCTTCATTAGCCAATGAAGAAAGTCCGTGAGAATAAGGTTCGCACAAGAATTCACAACATCCAGTATTATTTAATTCATGCAACAATTCTATTACAGACGGTGCATAGATTTCCAATTGTTCAAGGGCAACGCCAGAAATGGAAAGAGCTACTTTAAATGCTCCTTCATTTTCTTTTGCCATCTGTATAAGGGTATTCAAAGCCGGAATGTAAGAACGTTCAGCAATTTCGTTAATACCCTGTTCGTTGGCAAAATCATCATAATAATAATGATCTGAGCCAATTTCAAAGAAACGGTAACGTTTCAAATGTATTATTTGATGAATCTCAAAATATAAACAGATTGTTTTCATATCAACTTAAGACTAATATTTTACTTATTATAATTTCTCAGAACATCTTCATACAAAGAACGAACTTTCAGACCAACTTTTTCCCAAGTGATTCCGTCAACTTCGGCCTTTCCTTCTTTCTGAAGATACTCAAACAGCGATTGATTTGTACATATTGAATATATGGCATCTGCCATAGCATGGATATCCCAATAGTCTGTCTTGATAACTTTACTTAGGATTTCTCCACAACCTGACTGCTTGGAAATAATAGAAGGTGTTCCACACTGCATAGCTTCCAATGGAGCAATACCGAAAGGTTCGGAAACTGAAGGCATAACAAAAACATCACTGTTCTTATAAACCTCATATACCTGTTTACCTTTCATAAATCCAGAGAAGTGGAAACGATCAGCAATACCTCGTTCTGCAACCAGATTAATCATGGCATTCAGCATATCTCCGGAACCTGCCATCACGAAACGGATGTTACGTGTACGTTTCAATACCATAGCTGCTGCTTCAACAAAATATTCCGGTCCTTTCTGCATTGTGATACGTCCAAGGAAAGTAACAATCTTTTCTTTAGAGTGATCCGGACGTGGTATATCCTGATATTCCTGCGACAATGGATAAACTGCATTATGTACCGCAAATACCTTTCTAGGATCCTGATGATACTCATTAATAACAGTACGACGAGTCAGCTCGGATACACACATGATACAGTCGGCATAATCCATACCGTTCTTTTCAATTGAATAAACAGTAGGATTTACTTTTCCGCGGGAACGGTCGAAATCTGTAGCATGAACATGAATACAGAGAGGCTTTCCGCTAACCATTTTTGCATGAACACCAGCCGGGTAAGTCAACCAGTCGTGAGCATGAATAATATCGAATTGCTGCTGTCTTGCAACAACACCTGCAATAATTGAGAAATTATTTATTTCGTCATGCAAATTTCCAGGATATCCGCCTGCAAACTCCATACATCCCAGATCGTTGACATTCATGTATGAGAAATCAGCATATATCTTATCGCGGTAAGCATAATATTCCTCAGGCGTCATTTTTGCATGCAGACGAGATTTAAGATAATCGTAATCCACATCACGCCATACTATAGGCACTTGGTTCATGCCAACTATTTTCAGGAATCCTTCCTCATCGCCAGTCGGTTTAGGCATACAAAACACTGTTTCTACATCGCCTTGTAAACTTAGCCCCTTGGTTATACCATAGGAAGCGACAGCAAGACCGCCGTATATTTTTGGAGGAAATTCCCAACCAAACATTAAAACTTTCATAAAACTCCTCCTTCTTTATTGATTCTCAAATTTATCCAACAAATACAAGCCACGAAGAATTTCCGCAACATTCATTGCAAATGATACTGCTCCCCTACCTTTGAAAGGTGGATTACCGTCAAACAACTCCGGAAGTGTTCCCAGACAGTGACATGTCATTTCATCCTCATAGCTAACAAACTGTCTCCACAAGAAAGAGATAGCGCTTCTCTTATAAATCTTCAGATAAGCTTCCATGTAGAAACCTTCAAGCCAAGGCCATGCTGTACCCTGATGGTATGCATAGTCTCTCTGCATCTGAGGTCCAACATAGTTAGGATTGTAGCCTCCACTTTTCGGGCTCAAAGAACGAAGACCTTTAGGAGTAAGCAATTCTTTTGTAACAATATCTATTACACCCTTTTTCTGTTTTGCGTCAAGTGGAGAATAATCGAATGCTGCCGCGAAAATCATGTTAGGACGAACACTCCAATCCATCATATCACCATCCACGAAATCCAACAGATAGCCATATTCATTCAAGAATGTGTCAATAAATGATTTTCCTGTTTTCTCAGCCAAAGATTTCAAACGATAAGAGAAGTCATTGTCACCGACTTCAGCCATAATATCTGCTGTGAAACACAATGCGTTATACCAAAGAGAATTGAATTCTACTATATATCCTGTTCTTCCCACTACAGGACGACCGTTAACAGTTGAGTTCATCCACGTAATAGCATTGTCTCTACCGTTTGCATATACCAATCCGTTATCTCTTACTTCAAGATTAGGATGTCTGCCATCAAGCAAATATGTCATTATATCTTTCAACAGCCCTAGATACTTTTCTTTAGCAGCATCTCTTGAAACCATCTTAGCATATTGCTGTATTGTCCAGACAGCCCATAGAAGAACATCAGGATGATAAATCTCATAAACTTTCAATGTAGATTTCTCGCCATTCATAAATGAATAGATGGCTTTTATGGCTGTCTCCATTATCATCTCAAATTTTGAGACTTCTCCAATGGACAATGTAAGACCTGGCAATGAAACAAACATATCTCTGGCACGGCACTTGAACCAAGGATAACCTGCCAATATATATGATTCACTATCCTGTTTATTCAAGAATTGGTGGGCTGCATTGATAAGACAGTTTTTGAAGTCTTTTCTAGGAGTTCTCTGTTCTGCCTCATCTGCAAACAACTGATTCAGTTTAGATGTATCTACAGAAGAAATACCACCGGAGAATGTAACACTTTCTCCCTTACTGATTTTAAATTCAAAATAGCCAGGAACATAAAGATCTTCATTGAAATCATAGCCACGTTCCTGTTCCTTTGGATATTCTATACCTCTGTACCAATCCGGCAGGAAATGGAATTCGTTTTCCTTACTGAACTGCATATACAATTCAGGATAACCAGGATACATACGTGTCTTGATTCCGTTGTCTATCACATCATATTCCCTACTAGCCTGAGAATTCTCATGAGTGTATTCTCTTACACTTCTGAAAGCCAAATAAGGACGTAATCTTAATATTGTTTCAGAATGTGCATCAACCAAAGTATATCTTATCAGAATACGGTTTTCATGATGAACGAAGACCTTTTCTTTCTTCAAGATAACTCCACCTACACGATACCATGTTGTTGGAACTTTTTCACACTCATATTCACGGATATATTTATGACCGCGCGGACTAAAATTATCTCCATGATACTTATGGAGTCCCAGGTTAAATTCAGCACCATGCTGTATTACTGTCTCATCCATTGCCGACAACAGTACATGGTTTTCGTCATCCAATTCAGGAACAGGAATAACTAACAGTCCATGATACTTGCGAGTATTACAATCTACTATTGTAGAACAATGGTAAGCCCCGGAACGATTTGTACGAAGAATCTCACGCGGTAAAGATTCTTCCAAATTCGTCATAAGAGTTTTATCAAAACGTAAATAACTCATAGATGTTATATTAAGGTTATTAAATAGTTCAATAAATATGTTATAAATCTCACCCCAAAATTAGTAATTAAAAAATCAAATCAAAACGTAAAACACGTTTTTTTTCAAAAATAGTTACTTTTTTCCAGCAAATAAAAAATCATTACTGAAATACTTGTTATAAATATGTTAACGGGCATATTTATTGCAAGTTTTACTATAAAAAAAATCCCGGATTAACCGGGATTTTATCGTGTTTTATATTTTAATCTATTATATCGAAACCGCAATACGGAACCAACGCTTTTGGTATTCTAATACCCTCAGGAGTTTGATTGTTTTCCAGCAAGGCTGCAACGATTCTTGGTAAAGCTAGAGCCGAGCCATTCAATGTATGGCAAAGTTCAGTTTTCTTGTCTGCATTTCTAAATCTACATTTCAAACGGTTTGCCTGATAAGTATCAAAATTAGATACAGAACTTACTTCCAACCATCTTTGCTGTGCTTCTGAATATACTTCGAAGTCATAACATATTGCAGCTGTAAAACTCATATCACCACCGCAAAGACGAAGTATTCTGTATGGAAGTTCCAACTTCTTCAACAATCCTTCTACGTGATCCAACATTTCCTGATGAGACTGTTTTGAATGCTCAGGTTTGTCTATTCTTACCAACTCTACTTTAGAGAATTCATGCAAACGGTTCAAACCACGAACATCCTTACCGTATGAACCAGCTTCGCGACGGAAACATTGAGTATATGCACAATTCTTGATAGGCAACTGTTTTTCATCAAGGATTACATCTCTGTAGATATTTGTAACAGGAACTTCAGCTGTAGGTATCAGATACAAATCATCAAGATTGCAATGATACATCTGACCTTCTTTATCTGGCAACTGACCTGTACCATAACCAGAAGCAGCATTTACAACTGTAGGAGGCATGATTTCTTCATATCCTGAAGCGCGTGCTTCATCAAGGAAGAAGTTAATAAGGGCTCTCTGCAATCTGGCACCCTTTCCTTTATAAACAGGGAAACCAGCACCTGTAATCTTTACGCCTAGATCGAAATCTATCAAATCATACTTCTTGGCAAGTTCCCAATGTGGCAACGCATTCTTTGGAAGCTCAGTTTCCATACCACCATGCTTTACAACCACATTATCTTCTGCACATGAACCTTCTGGCACTTCATCGTAAGGAACATTAGGAATAGTATATAATATTTCCTGCATTTCTTCAGATGCCTTATCCATTTCAGCTTGCAATGTCTTGCTTGCTTCCTTGAACTCGGCAACCTTATTCTTTGCAGCTTCAGCTTCTTCTTTCTTGCCTTCTTTCATCAGCATTCCAATACTCTTTGAAAGAGAATTTACCTCAGCAAGATTTCTATCCAATTGATTCTGAGCGTTACGTCTTCTATCGTTGCATTCCAAAACTTTTGCTATCGCTTCTTTTGCATTTGCAAAGTGTTTCTTTTCAAGTCCACGAATTACCTTATCGGTATCTTCTGTAATTTGTTTAATAGTGAGCATATTATTTTTCTTTTATAATCGTTCCAAATAAAAAGATATGCAAAGATATATTTTTTTTATCAATTAAACAGATAGAGAAAACTTTTTAATCAGAAAACAGGCAAAGTATATACTAATCCTAAAGAAATGCGTTGCTGATTATAGCTATTTGCTCCATACTTTCTTGCAATATCTGTCAGATGAGTGTTTTTGTGAAGCAAATGGAGATATACAATCAGTTCACTGTCGGACATAGGATAATACTCCGCACAGAACTGTACATTCCATGTTCTTCTGTAGTTGCCTGACTGAAATTCTTCTGACGACTTATAAACATTACCAAGTTCGTATGCTCCTTTTATATATAGATTAAGATGAGGAGAAACCCTATAATCCAAATTGGCAATGGTTGTAAAATATTCTACATTTTTTGCCGTAATTACATTGTTTCCATCAACATCATATGACGATGTTATTAGACCTTTGGAATCAAGTCCTTCACGTGAATACATAAAATCAATATAACCTAAGAAAGGCTTTTTATCCCATACATTACCACATGTAAAATAAAATATGTTCTTACCTTTTGCCAATTGACCATATGACAATGAATATCGCAACTGCATAGCTCTGTCAACAAAATATCCATCCCAATTTACGGTTCCCAGCATAGGTATTTTAGAATCCTCCACATCATCCGGCAAAGAATACATAAACTGGTCATTTATTGTTGAATTCCTGTTGTTGGTAAGCTGGAAATTCATAACCTGATTTTCATTTATATTATATGCCATATTCAATCCCACCTGGTAGGCTGGTATCGTATTATTAAAGTCGGAATAATGTCTCACTTTAATAGCATTAACCCAACATTCATATCCACTGAACTGTACAGGCTGTTTTCCGGCAGTCAATCCCCATTTGTCATTCAACTGCCATCCTACCATTGCCAATTCAACAGAGCCGGCAAGATTATCCAACGGAATATTCGGATTGGTGTACTTATTAAAAGATTGTCTGAAATGATAAGAAAACTTGTCTCTGAATGCTCCTAAAACCTCAAGTCGTACTCTATGTACCTTAAAGGCCATATTATCAAAGTCTCCATTATTAAATGAAGCATCTGCAGCAGTACAAAACTGAATATTCATGTTCGCCCAGTCAATATCACGCTTGCCGTCAGTAATACGTTGAAGCATTGTTTTTTCATCCGCAGGAACTAATGACAAATCCTGAGCACTAACACTAAAACCATTCAAAAATAAAATAAAAACTAAAGCTAAAACAAAAACCATCTTTGAGAATAACACTTTATATATAATTATCAATTATAACTATTTAACAATGTAACTATAATAAAAGTTCATTACTAAATGCATTATAATCAACGTGGAATGATAAGAGTGAGAGCTTCAGGCAATACTGTCACTTCAAACGGATAATATTTTTCTGTCCACAATCTACCATCAATACTGACTTCGGCATTTCTGGCACGTAACACTTTTACAGACTTCGTTCTATATGACTTAACCGTCTTATGATTTAATATTCTTCCCTGCTGAAGCATCCACAATCCGGAAATCAACTCCCTTAACTGCGGCCTATATATCACTGACACATCAAGCCATCCGTTATAAGGAACAGCACTTGGAGTAAGTCCATAGCCTCTGCAACTGCCTATTCCGACAGCCATTATCCTTCCTCTGATATGTTCGTTGTTAAGTTTCAAATGCATTCTGTGCAGTTTGCGTTCGAAAGCGACCAAAACCAATGACGACAAATACGAAATAAAAGGTATTCCCCAGAACCTTTTTGTTTCATTTGTTATCATAACAATCTTGGCTCCAAGCCCCATATACACAGCATTAAGAAAATACCTGCAATTTTGCTCATCACCATTATAGAAACTGAAAACTCCAACATCAACCTTTCTCAGACGTCTGTTGATTAACACATCAACAGCCCCTTTAAAATCATCGGAATCAAGCCCCCAATATTTGGCAAAATCGTTTCCTATTCCATTAGGTATTATACCAAAGGCTATTTCATGCTTTTCTTCTATATCCGATTGCATGATTCCGTTTACGGCATCATTTATTGCTCCATCACCTCCCACTACCACAATGGTTTTATATCCATTGTTAGCCAAAGTTCTGGCAAGCCTTTCAACCGAACCAAATCCTTCAGACTGTACATAATCATATTTTACATTCTGACTATCCATGTACTCGCGAATTTTCGCCCATCTTTTCTGCGCTTTTCTGCTTCCCGCTTTAGGATTATATATAATACCCCATCTGTTAGGTTCTACTGCCATAATACTAAAATTTTGATTACACAACAATCGAATAATATTTCCTTAGCTGTCAATAATTATCAGTTTTATTAATGAGATTCAATATTACATCTACCTTACGTTCCAGACTCCATTCTGCATTTATCCAGTTAATAGAGAATCCCCTTCTCTCCATTCCTCTAAACCAAGTCATCTGTCGTTTGGCAAACTGATGTATTGCTATTTCAAGTTGAGAACACATATCCTCATAGCTCAACTTACCTGTGACGTATAAGGTCAGATATTTATACTCCAATCCATAATATATAAGATCATCAGCCGATATACCGGAATTCAACAAGCCCCGAACTTCATCTATCATTCCTTCTTCCAATCTTTGACGAAGGCGCCTTGAAATTTTTTCACGTCTTAATTCCCTATCTATGTCAACACCTATTATTATGCTTTTATAATCAGGAAAAGGTCTCTCATCAACTTTATTATTCAGATAATACTCTTCTATTTCTATCGCCCTAATAGCACGTTTTGCGGTATCGACATCAGTGGAATTGTGCAATTTTTTATATTTTGAAAGGATTTCCGTCAGTTCCTCAAGAGACTTGCATGACAAACTGTCCCTCAACTCTTTATTCTCAGGCACAGGAACAAGTCTGTATCCTTTTAGTACAGACTCTATATACATTCCGGTTCCTCCACATAAAATGGCTTCTTTATTCCTCGATTTTATATTTTTGTACGCATCTAGGAAATCTCTTTGAAATTCAAATACATTATATTTATAACCCGGATCAACAATATCTATCAAATGATAAGGAACATGATAACCGTCAACTACATAATCTTTGAGATCCTTTCCTGTTCCCAAATCCATTCCACGATACACCTGTCTGCTATCTCCACTTATAATTTCGGCATCAATAGCCTTCGCCAAAGATGCAGCCAAAACAGTTTTACCTGAAGCCGTAGGCCCCAATATGGTTATAAAATCATATCCCATAAAAATATTTCATCTAACGTATAACTATTATATTTACAAAGATAGTTTTTTTTAGTAAATATCAGTACAACAGTATTAAATGATTTATTAATATGCAAAATAAATTATATTATTTATAAAACGAATAAAGCCGCCTTGAAAAACAAGACGGCTTTAAATATATGGTTTTGTTACTGATTAGCAGTTTACAGAAGCCATGTGAGCGATCAAATCCAATACTTTGTTAGAGTAACCGATTTCGTTGTCATACCAAGAAACAACTTTAACGAAAGTATCAGTCAAAGCGATACCAGCTTTAGCATCGAAGATTGAAGTGTGAGTGTCACCCAAGAAGTCAGAAGAAACAACTGCATCTTCAGTGTAACCAAGGATACCCTTCAATTCGCCTTCAGAAGCTTCCTTCATTGCAGCGCAGATTTCGTCATATTTAGCTGGTTTAGCCAAGTTAACTGTCAAGTCAACTACAGATACGTCCAAAGTAGGAACACGCATTGACATACCAGTCAATTTACCGTTCAATTCAGGGATAACTTTACCTACAGCTTTAGCAGCACCAGTTGAAGAAGGGATGATGTTACCAGAAGCAGCACGACCACCTCTCCAGTCTTTCATAGAAGGACCGTCAACTGTTTTCTGAGTAGCAGTTGTAGAGTGAACTGTAGTCATCAAACCGTCAGTGATTCCCCATTTGTCGTTCAAAACCTTAGCGATAGGAGCCAAGCAGTTAGTAGTACAAGAAGCGTTAGAAACGAACTGAGTACCTTTAACATATGTTTTTTCGTTTACACCGCAAACGAACATTGGAGTATCGTCTTTAGAAGGAGCTGACATAACTACATATTTAGCACCAGCTTCGATGTGAGCCTGAGCTTTTTCTTTAGTCAAGAACAAACCAGTAGATTCTACTACGTATTCAGCACCTACTTCGTTCCATGCCAATTCTTTAGGATCTTTGCAAGCTGTTACACGGATTTCATTGCCATTAACAATCAACTTGCTGTTTTCAACGTCAGCAACTATAGTACCGTCGAACTGTCCGTGCATTGTATCATATTTCAACATGTAAGCCAAGTAATCTACTGGACACAAGTCGTTAATACCTACGATCTGGATATCGTTTCTCTTCTGAGCTGCACGGAATACGAAACGGCCGATACGACCGAAACCGTTAATACCTACTTTAATCATTTTGTTTAAATTTTTAATGGTTTTATAATAAAGTTTGAAAACTGTTCGATATAATCAATCATATCATTCGATATAATTAATCTCAAGTTTTACGATGCAAAAGTAATGATTTCTTTTAAATCTCAATACTCGCACTATTCTTTTTTCGTAAAAAAAACACTTATTCGATAAACTTCCAAGCACTTTATTTTATATATATTACATATAACACAGTTTTTGCTATCTGTACTATACAAAATAGAACTTTTATAAAGCACGATTATTTTTTATCTCATTCCCCTAGCCTTGTATATACGTTCTTTTGCATTATTGATATCCTGGAATTTTTCTTCTGCAGCTTTTCTTATGTCTTCTCCTAAAGTTGCCACCCTATCCGGATGATGCTTAAGAGCCATTTTCTTATAAGCCGCACGCACTTCTTCATCTGTTGCATCCGGAGAAATTTCCAGAACCTTGTATGCTTCGTCCAAAGACTTGCCCCTCATGTTTAACATCGACTCAACTTCCTGCTGTGACATTCCCATTGCCAGGGCGACTTCCTTGAGTGCATCTATTTCTTCTTTACATACATTTCCGTCGCTCTGGGCTATCTGAGTTAAGAAGCGTAACAACTGAAGACGTTCCTCATACGACATGTTTGACGCAATCTGCGCCCCACATTCATGAATAGTGTTTTTAAAAGCCATTGGATTTGACTTATCCATCTGCTTTCTCTGTTCAAACAAGTTCAGAAGTATCTGTTCACCTTCAGAAACGGCAATCTCACCGAAATTATTCCTTAGGAACTGTCTCACAAATTCCATTTCGCTATGCATTATTCTTCCATCGGCACGTATTATATATGATGCCATAACAAGCATAGAAAACAGGAAGCTGTTTCTCTGTCCAGCATATTCATTCTGGCTGTCTGAGCCTTCTATAGTATTTTCATTTGCATTATCAAATAATGATCCGATGGCAAAACCTGCCAAAGCACCCAAAGGACCCATGGTAACAAAACCCATAAGGCCACCTATCCATTTTCCATATCCCATATTATTCTATATTTTTACATTACGTGACAAAGTTATAAAAAAACTTCATATCCACAATAACATAAAAAAGCTGCCCCAATCAGATTGAGACAGCTTTCAGTCTAAATATTATATTTATATATTAAGCTGTGATAGCAGAACCCATCAAGAATGTAGCAGCAAGTGCAACGATAGCATACAATTCTGGGAATACGGCAAGAATCAATGTATTACCAAACACATTGTGTCCCTGACCAATAGCTGCTATACCATTAGCACAAACCTGTCCCTGACGGATTGCAGAGAAAAGGGCAACCAATCCAAGACCAATACCAGAACCAAGCACTGCACAAGCCTGAAGAGTAGTGATTTCAGGAGTAAGTACTCCGAAGATATTCTGGAACATAAAGTAGCCAGCAAAACCATAAAGTCCCTGAGTACCTGGAAGCGCTGTCAACACAAGGAAGTTACCAAAAGCACTGTCATTCTTTTTAAGTGCTCCGATAGATGCATTACCAGCTATTGTTACTCCGTATGCACTACCGATACCAGACAAACCAACCATAACAGCTATGCCAATATAGGCAATCAAAAAATTCATTTCCATAATTCTAAAGTTTTTTATTATTATTTTTTCAGTTTATATACACGAAATACATTTTATTTTTTTAATGGAGAGTATTCCTTTCCTCCACCTTCATAACCTGAGTTCTTGAAAAACTCAACGAAAGTCAAACGCATAGGATGAACCATTGCACCAAGAACATTCATAAAGATATTGATTGAATGTCCGATGACAAATATAAGCACCATAACTATAGGGCCTGCTATTATATTGTCAGGACTCATACCTGCTGCAAGACTATTGAATACGCTTGCCAAAATACCTCCTGACAATCCCAATGCAAACAGACGAACATATGACAATATATCACCTAACAATCCGGTTGCCATATTATAACTGTCCCAAAGTCCAAGACCGATATTTACGAAAACATTCTTACCTGGACTATTGTAAAGATAAGCCATAAGTAATCCTGCTATCACAAACACCATGTGTACTGTTCCACCCATTTCCATTGCACCGGCAAATGCTATTGCAGAACTAAGGATCACAAATATCCATCCTATTGTTCCCACAGCATACTTAAATCCGAGCTGTATAGTCTGGTTAACAGCTTTCAGCATCATTCCGAAAATTATCTGAACTCCACCCAGGATAAGAGACAGATTAAACATCTGCTGATTATCCAGTGAAATAGCTTCCTTCATCTTCTGTAGGAAAGGCACCTGGATATCATAAATATTAAATCCGAAACATGTTCCTGTAAGCAGACCGCATACCATTGTAGAAGCTCCAAGGATTTGCACCAATGTAAGTATTGGTTTCATGCCCGAACTTATATTCTTAGCCATCAGCCTATATATAGTAACTGCAAACACCATAAACGCACCGTATCCTGTATCTCCAAGACACAAGCCGAAAAACAGCATGAAGAAAGGTGCAAAGAATGGAGTTAGATCAAGTTCATTATATTTAGGCAACATATACAGCCTTATGATAGGTTCGAACAACCGTGAGAACTTATCGTTTTTAAACAATATAGGCACATTATCTTCAGGTGCAGGGTTGGAAATCTCATAATAAGCTCCTTGATTATCCATGAAAGACTTAACATCTTCACTTTTAACTTCAGGAACCCAACCTTCCAATAATACCAGCTTATTGTCGGCCAAGGAATCTCCGGTCAATACAACCTTTGAGAATTCTATTTCAGAATAGACCTTCCTTTGAGCTACTTCAAGGTCTGCAATAGATGTTCTTGTCAAATCCTTGATGCTTTCATCCACTTTGTTTATATCTTTTTCAAGATTCTCAACAGAAGCCTTCAAGCCACTCAAAGATTTATCCGGCAATTTTGCATATTCCACCTCAAGTTCAGGAACATCTTTTTCTGATGTTATAGTTACAAAATAAACTTTCGAACCTATTTTGTTTATAACTGTTGCATTATATGCCTGAATCCATTCATCTTTGAATTGTTTTTCAGAGCATATATAGAAATTCACTACATAACCGGCATTCCCAAGACGTTCAATATTACCAGAGTCGAAATCTCCCCATGGTTCTAACGAAACAATTTCCTTTTCAAGCGCCTGTTTCTTGTGAACCAGCTGTTGCTGATCAGCCTGCAGTTCAGACAATACCTCTAGAGTTTTTTCTCCTTTAGCAGCATCACCTTCATGCTTATCTGCTACAACATTCATTCCCTGAAGGTATTTTATCGCAGCAGCATATTTTGCAGCCAATCGGATACGATCCTGAAGTTCCTGATTTTCTGCCGCTCCCTGTGATTTCGTAAAAATATGAACTACACCAAGTTCACGCAGTTTTTCCAGAAACTGTTCGTACTCCTTATAATATATAAGGAAAGTCAGCTTTTTCATTTTAGCAATCATTCCTCAGCCTCCTTTCTCTTTTCCTGGATAGACTTCAGAATCTTCTGTGATGACTTCGACAGATTTTCCTCATCTTCCATGAAACGTTTAATTTTTCTCAATGCGTCCTGATATCCAGGGATCTGTACCTTCTCAAACAGGTTTACCTTTTGAGTAGTTTTTTTACGCGCATGTTCCAGCAAGCCCAATTTGGCGAGTGTAAATTCTCTCTCAATGGCAGTTTGCGCCAAAGTCTTCAATATATGAAGTCCGTCAGCATACCATTTAGGAGCAGAGAACATACTGAATTTACGGATATCGAAGTCCACCTCTTCAAGTAGCGGAACCCTGACACCTGCAATCTTTCTAACGCCCAAATGAACATCCTTCACTTTTATCAATGAAGCATCAAATTCATTCCAGAGTGCGAACATGGCTTCATACGCCTGAATCTGACTTTCAAGACGTTCCTCCAGTTCCACAGCTTCAGTTTTGCAACGTTTCACCTCAAGTCGCAACGCACTTTCCTTATTCTTTATTATAGGAAGCGTACGAACTCGAACCTTCAGTTGCTTTTCCAACTGCTGTAGCGAGGTTTTGTTATATTGAAATTTAATAGCCATTTCTCTGTTTTTTATTGAATTTGATTACTTCTTCCAATACTGATCAACAAATTCCTTCTTAATATTAACCTCTTCAGGCTTGAAATACTTGCTGAACAATCCCCAAGTAACATCAAGCATTTCTGTTGTATTGAGGTTGACGTCAATAGCAAGAAGCTGATTTGCATAATCCTTAGCGAAAGCCAATGTACGTTCGTCGTAGTTTGTAAGGTCGAAACCGTTTTCCATTTTTGTCTTGGCATTTGCTGCATCGGCATACAGACGTACGGCAGCGTTCATAACCTGCGGATGGTCTTTACGTGTTTTCTTACCGCTAACCAACTGTTTCAAACGTGAAAGTGAACGGAACGGATCGACAATAACCTTACCTATATCGCTATCACGACGCAGGAACAACTGTCCTTCTGTGATATAACCAGTATTATCAGGTACTGCATGAGTGATATCTCCACCAGAAAGTGTAGTCACCGCGATAATGGTTATAGAACCACCGCTAGGGAACTGTACAGCCTTTTCATAAATCTTGGCAAGGTCTGAGTACAAAGAACCTGGCATTGAGTCTTTAGATGGAATCTGGTCCATACGGTTTGACACGATAGCCAATGCGTCGGCATACGAAGTCATATCTGTAAGCAGAACCAAAACTTTCTGATTATGCTCTACTGCAAAATATTCCGCAGCTGTCAATGCCATATCAGGAATAAGCAATCGTTCTACAGGAGGGTTCTCGGTAGTATTTACGAAACTGATGATACGGTCCAACGCACCAGCGTTAGAGAACACATTCTTGAAGTAAAGGTAGTCATCATTAGTCATACCCATACCGCCAAGGATAATTTTATCTGTCTCGGCACGAAGAGCCACATTAGCCATCACCTGGTTAAACGGCTGGTCCGGATCGGCAAAGAACGGAATCTTCTGTCCTGACACCAATGTATTGTTCAAGTCAATACCCGCAATACCTGTAGCAATAAGTTCAGATGGCTGTTTACGGCGTACCGGGTTCACAGAAGGACCACCGATTTCCACTTCTACACCCTCAACCTCAGGACCGCCATCAATAGGATCACCGAACGCATTGAAGAAACGTCCCGCCAACTGTTCGCTAACCTTCAGTGTAGGCGATTTTCCTAAGAAAACCACTTCTGCATTTGTCGGAATACCTTCAGTACCCTCAAACACCTGCAGCGTAACATCATCTCCGGCAATCTTTACAACCTGTGCAAGTTTGCCGTTAACCATAGCCAGTTCGTCATACCCCACTCCTTTAGCTTTCAGTGAGCAGGTAGCTTTAGTTATCTGGCCTATTTTGGTATATATTTTTTGAAATGCTTTTGTTGCCATTTTATGATTCTTAGTTAATGAAATAAATTATTCAGCACGTCTTTCGGCAATAAGCTCCTGTAACTGTTTTCCAAATTCCACGTATTCGGCAGATTTATATTTGGAATAGTTCATTTGCTTGCAGATATTAATCATCTTCTTGAAGTATTCCATAACCTCTACAAAGTTATCGAATTTGAATTCTGTATGGCAAACATCTATTACCATATTTACAATTTCCTCCTGGCGTTCCATAGGAGTAACAGAATCCACTTCATCGAATGCATCCTGCTGAAGAATTACAAAGTCAATAAGTTCAGACTTCCAAAAGATAACATGATATTCTACAGGCACACCATCATCACCAAGGATATTGATCTGTTCTGCGATTTCCTTACCTCTCAGCAGTCTGGTCTTCAATTCATTGACCTTTCCTATCCATTCTCTATTAATACGTTCTGCAATATAATTCTCGAATTCCGGATATTCCAGATATTTTGAATAAGAATCAATAGGATTAACAGCAGGATAACGTTTACGGTCGGCACGTTCCTGTTCCAACGCATAGAAACAGCGTGCAACTTTCTTAGTATTCTCTGTTACAGGTTCCTTCAGGTTACCTCCGGCAGGTGATACAGTACCGATAAATGTGATAGAACCAGTAGCACCGTTATTCAGATAAACATAACCTGCACGTCCGTAGAAGTTTGAGATAATAGCCGAGATATCCATAGGGAATGCATCAGGTCCAGGCAATTCTTCCATACGGTTAGACATTTCACGCAGTGCCTGAGCCCAACGAGAAGTAGAGTCTGCCATAAGAAGAACCTTAAGTCCCTGTGCACGATAGAATTCAGCCATAGTCATAGCTGTATATACAGAAGCTTCACGTGCAGCCACAGGCATGTTTGATGTATTAGCAACAATAATAGTACGTTCCATCAATTTTCTGCCGGTATGCGGGTCAACTAGTTCAGGGAATTCAGTAAAGATTTCCACAACCTCGTTTGCACGTTCACCACAGGCTGCAATGATAACAATATCAGCTTCAGCCTGCTTTGAAATGGCATGCTGCAACACTGTCTTACCAGTACCGAAAGGACCAGGGATAAATCCTGTACCACCTTCCACTATAGGATTCACAGTATCAATAACACGTACTCCTGTTTCAAGCAAACGGAATGGACGTGGTTTTTCCTTGTAATTTGTCATAGCCTTCTTTACAGGCCATTTCTGAATCATATTTACTGGAATATCATTTCCTTCCTTATCAGTAAGAACTGCTACAGTATCTTCTATAGTATATTCACCCTCCGAAACTATAGATTTTACTTTATATGTTCCTGTCAACTGGAAAGGAACCATGATTTTCAATGGTTGATGGTTTTCCTCTACTTCTCCAAGCCAAGCCGAAGGTCCAACTTCATCTCCAGCCTTAACAATTGGTTTGAAAAGCCATTTAGCTTCTTTGTCCAAAGGATAAGTATATTGTCCGCGTTTCAGGAAAACGCCATCCATCTTATCTAGGTCATTCTGTAAGCCATCATAGTTTTTCGACAGCATACCAGGTCCTAAAGTTACCTCAAGCATATGGCCGGTAAATTCAGCTTCAGCACCAACCTTCAATCCACGTGTACTTTCGAATACCTGTACATAAACATTGGTTCCTACCACTTTAATAACCTCGGCCATAAGACGGTCACCACCTGTAGAAATGTAACAGATTTCATTCTGTGCCACCGGACCATCTACAGTTAGAGTCACCATATTGGCAATAACTCCAATAACACTACCTTTTGTTGCCATTTTATTATATTTAAACTAATTTCTAAACTCCTCAGGTATCTGAACATCATCCTTCAAAGCCTTGATCATAGCTCTGAATAATTCATTACCTTTATCTTTATCCAATGATATCCATCTTTCTATCATTTCAAGCTGTAATAAGAAAACAAATAAACGTTCTACAGTGAAATAATTAAAAAAAGACTCAGTTTCCAGCCAATCCCATTTCAGTTGGTCTGTTTTCTTTTCCCTTTCTACCAAATCATCTATTTCAGCTATTCTCTGAATACTTTCCAAATATGTCAAAGTTTCTCCCAATCCAAAATCTCTGGCATTGGATACACGCAAAAGCTCACATACTTCTGTATCACCAACTATGGCCGAAGCTACATCCAACTTATATTTACGTGCGGAAATTGCAGTTTGGATATTATTCAGATTAAGATTAAACTCAAACCATGAAGAAACAAATCTATTCCTACTTTTCATTGCATAGGAATAATATTCAGATGCCAATATATCACCGGCTCTATACTCATCTTCTGGAGAAAGAGTCAAATATTCAGAAATGAATTTACCAAAATAAGATGGGAACTTTTTATCGGGAATATCTCCCTCTTTTACTGTATCTATCAATGTAAGAAGTTCCTCAGTACTAAAAATTCCAGATGTACTTACAGTATATTCCTTGTCTTTCAATAGATGTAAAAGGTTATCATTATCAAATTTAAGATAAAACAAATCTATTACTTTTTTATCTTTATCCGACAAATCAGGGTATATTTCCGACTTAAAACTATCAACCGTATAACTCAGCTTGCCATCTTCCAATGATATATCAGGCAATCCGGCTACTAGATAATAATAAGCATCCATAATCCTATTTTAAAACAACATTTGTACTAGCTGTGGACGTAAGAAATCCTTAAAGTAGTTTTCAAACTCTTCCTCACCAAAATTAACCTTATATGAACCGTCAGCAGGAGAAATTGTAAAAAGAACTTTCGAACCATTTACATTTTCTATCTTAACTCCTTTATCAAGCAGATCCTTAGCATTTTTTGAAAAATACTTCTTTAAGTTCTCTGCATCAGCCACTGATATAACAACAGGTTCATTTTCTACCCATTGTTTGGCCAGATTTACAATAAACATGTTAAGATAATCCTTTTCTGCTGTGAAATTTTTCACTGCTTCGGATACTGTTTGGTTAGTAAGCAGATTAGTCACTTCAGTTTTCAAAGCATTTAATGCCTGACCGGCAAAGAGTTTTAATTCCGACTTTGTGTTTTCCTTTAGTTCATCAGCCGATTTCTTAGCCATACTAATAATCTCATCAGCCTGCTTCTGGGCTTCTTCAATCATCTTCTCAGCTTTTTTCTGAGCCTCACTGATAAGTCGCTGTGCTTCTTCGTTTCCTTTTTCCACACCTTCGCGATATATCTTATCGGTAAGTTCTTGAATTTTATTTTCCATAATTATATTAGTAAATAAATTGTTTTTATTTATAACCAAGGTATAAATAAGATTTCTAAGGTCAGAATCTTATTTAGCGGCTCAAATATAAGAAATAAGGATGAAGAAAACGAATTTAAAATCGATGATTTTATACAAGATTATCAATATTAAACATTAGATTAACATCAGGTCTGTAAATACATTACATAATAGTGTATAAACGCAAAAAATCCCCGAAGTATCTCTACCTCGAGGATCTCTCTTTCTAAGACGGCGACTACCTACTCTCCCACAATATGCAGTACCATCGGCG
>OGCN01000557.1_pt1 | contig 58933 bp, 50 predicted proteins | sample 1570181 | NCBI WGS metagenome assembly OGCN01 (sample SAMEA4370584, study PRJEB24528) | human gut metagenome | reverse complement strand
TGATTAGGAAACCGTTCTTTTGCTTTAATCTGCTTTAAGACGGTTTTCAACTGTCCGCCCAACTTCTGCGTTTTTCCTATAACTCCCTAATTATCAAATCCTGTTGCGTTAATCTGCTGCAATTCGGCGGATATCCCAGAGATTTTATGTAAGTTTGTAAAAACAGTATACCTCATTTCAGACAAGAAACCGAATCTATCCCGCTTGGTATACAGGCTTCTGAAGAGCTACGGAAAGAAAACATTCCTTACAGCATATCCCTATGAAAACAAAGAAGAAAACCATTCTCCGCCTGCTCATCGCCCTGGTAGTGGTGCTGGGGGTGGTGTATGCCTCCTTGCCCTACTATGCCCGTCAGGCGCTCATTCACTGGATGCCCGTTATCGATGACTTGGAAACCTTTCACCGACACACGGTGCATCATAATCCCGATGACGTGTGGTACTGGCCCCTTTCTGCCGACTATAACCGCTACCGACTGACGGAGCAGGATGCGCACTATCTGGACAGCCTGCGCACCGTGTCGTTTCTCGTCATTCATCGTGACAGCATCCTTTTTGAGAGTTACCGTGACGGGTGGAACGACACGCTGACCTCGAATCTCTATTCTGCCACAAAGACCATCGTGGGACTGTTGGCGGGTGTGGCCCTCGATGAAGGAAAGATTCACAGTTTGGATGACCCTGTATCGCGCTATATTCCGGCCTATACGAAAGGGATGCAGGCCGATGTCACCCTGCGCGACTTGCTGACCATGAGCGGCGGCATGGCGTGGGATGAGGCATACACCTCGCTCTTCTCCGTTACCACGCACGGCTACTACGGCAATGATCTGTACGACTTGGTGATGGGCTTGGACGTGACGGAAAAGCCCGGCGTGCAGTATTCTTATCGTAGCGGTGAGACCCAACTGCTGGCTTTTGTGATTGAAGCGGCCACCGGGAAAACACTAAGCGACTATGCCGAAGAGAAACTCTGGCGTCCGATGCAGGCCGAACGTGATGCCTATTGGTTGCTCGACAAAAAAGACGGCGACGAGAAAGCCTTTTGCTGCTTCCATACCACGGCCCGCGACGTAGCCCGTTTCGGAAGTCTCTTGTTGCATCGCGGCAATTGGCACGGCCGCCAACTGGTATCCGAAGCCTATATGGACGAGCTGATGCGTCCCGCTTCGTACCTGAAAGACCAGTGGGGAAAGGATTCTCTCAGCTACTATGGTTTCCAGACGTGGGTCATGGATTATCGCGGGATGCGTTGTCCTTACATGCGCGGTATGCTGGGGCAATACATCATCGCCATCCCTGCACTGGATGCCATCGTGGTGCGCTTGGGTCGCAAGCGTAGGGATGTCTATCACCGCGAACTTACGACCGACATCACGCGGTATATGGACATCGCCCTGAAGATGCTGAAAGAAAATCAGTGAAACGGGTACACACCTCCGAGTTATTGTTACATACCTACGGCCTGTTCTCCGCTACCTTTGCATAAAGACTAAAAAACAGGAGATGATGGACCGAAGGAAATTTTTGAAACAGGCTTCCAGCTACACCTTGGCCGCAATCGGAATGATGACAGGCATAGGGCAGGCCTTTGCCGGAACGAGGCTGATGGGGGAGAGCGCAGCAGATGCGTCGTCAAACAATCGGGCACAAAGAAAAGAGATGGAACACCGCAAGCTGGGTGGAATGGAAGTTTCTGCCATCGGCTTGGGTTGCCTGCCGATGGTGGGCTACTATGGAGGTAAATACGAGAAGAAGGAGATGATAGACCTGATTCGGAGGGCATACGACCAGGGGGTTACGCTGTTCGACACGGCAGAGGTTTACGGGCCTTACACCAGTGAGGAATGGGTGGGTGAGGCCGTTGCCCCATTTCGTGACAAGGTCAAAATCGAGACGAAGTTCGGCTTCGGGGTAGAAGAGGGGCAGCCGACCGCCCTGAACAGCCGGCCGGACCATATCCGGCGGGCGGTGGAAGGTTCGTTGCGCCGTTTGCGTACAGACCACATCGACCTGCTCTATCAGCACCGTGTGGATCCGAATGTGCCGATGGAAGAGGTGGCTGAGGTGGTAAAAGACTTGATGCAGGAAGGGAAAGTCTTGCATTGGGGATTGTCGGAGGCAAGTGCCCGCTCCATACGCCGGGCACATGCGGTATGTCCGCTTTCAGCCGTGCAGAGTGAATATGCCATCTGGTGGCGTGAACCGGAGACCAAGATTTTTCCCACGCTACAAGAGCTGGGCATTGGCTTTGTGCCTTATTGTCCGCTGGGGCGGGCTTTCCTGACGGGAACAATCAACGAACACAGCCGTTTCCAAAAGGGAGACAGGCGGTATAATCTGCCGCAATTCCAGCCTGAAGCATTGAAACACAATATGCCGCTGGTTTATCTCGTGGAGGAATGGGCGAAACGTAAAGGGGTGACTCCGGCGCAGTTTGCTCTGGTTTGGATGCTCTCGCGTAAATCATGGATTGTCCCTATTCCCGGAACAACCAATCCTGACCATCTGGATGACTTCCTAGGTGCCGCTTCCGTACGGTTGACTCCTTACGAAATGGAGGAGTTCGACGCCGCCTATGCCAAGATAGACCTGATGGGGCACCGTGCCGACCCGTTCACGGAGAGTCAAATAGATAAATAAATGATTCTACCATTATACAGATAATTTGGAGGTCATCATCCAAGAAGAGAGGTGCATGAAAGTGTTTGTGGGGTTTATAAGTTCATTTTCAGTGAAATTGGTATAAACACAGAGGATATGTCTACTCTGTATCGGGTGGTATTGTCGTATCTTTATCACATAGAAAGAACTAATCAATTAAAGACAATATGGAAGATATTTTCAAGAAAGACTTGTCGGGAGAAATGGTTTCTCCTAATGAACCGGGATATGACAAATTAATCAATGTGATTTGGGACACCATGAAGCTGGCAAATGAATTGAATACCGGCTGGCACACGCCTGAAGAAGTGCGCGACTACCTGTCTCGTATCACAGGCCGTGAGATTGATTCGTCGGTCACGCTGCTACCTCCGTTTTATGTGGATTACGGGAAGAACATCCGCATAGGGAAAGGTTGCTGGATACAGCAGGGATGCACTTTCTTTGACAGGGGTGGCATCACGTTGGGCAACGGCGTGTTCATCGCCCCGAAAGTGAACCTTATCACCATCAACCATGACCCTAATCCGGACAACCGCAGTGCCACTTACGGGCGTCCCATCGTCATTGAAGACAAAGTATGGATAGGCATCAATTCCACTATCCTGCCCGGTGTGACCATTGGTTACGGTGCCATTGTAGGGGCAAACAGCGTGGTGACGCACGATGTGCCGCCGATGACGGTAGTAGGAGGCAATCCGGCGAAGGTCATCAAAGAAATTAAATGCAGAGCAACAACGACAAGTACAATAACCGGGGAATAGAAGGTAATGAATAAATTGATTCTGACAGGGGCATTGTGTGCGGCATTCGCTACTGTATCTGCACAGATGGTGGATGTACACAGCCACATCATTCTTCCTGAATACAGGGAAGTGCTGAAAGCACACGGGGCAGAATTGGAAGAAACTTTTCCGTTGCCTGAGTGGAATGTAGAGCGGCACATCGCTTTTATGGACAGTGCAGGCATCCGTACCGCTGTGCTGACCATGCCAGCTCCACAACCTTATTATGGCGATGCGGGGGAAAGCGCTGCATGTATCCGCAGAGTGAACGAGGTTTCTGCAGAAATAAAACAGCGATACCCTGAAAGATTCAAGTTCTGTGCCTCACTGCCGTTGCCGGATGTGGAGGCTGCCATACGGGAAGCGGTGTATGCACTCGATACGTTAGGGGCCGATGGTGTGAAACTAGCGACCAACAGTCGCGGGCAGTACTTGGGGGATGAGGCATTGGACCCGTTGATGGAAATCCTGAACGAGCGTCATGCGGTCGTTATCCTCCATCCGCATCGTCCCACGCCTTATCCGAAGGAAATCATAGCCACCACACCGCTGGCGATGTATGAATATCCGGCGGAGACCACTCGTGCCGTGGTGAACATGCTGGCACGAAATGTATTGGTGCGCTATCCGAACCTGAAAGTGGTTGTGCCCCATTGCGGTTCGTTCCTGCCGTTGGCTTTACCTCGCATGAAATCCATTCTCCCGGCAATGGTGAAGCAGGGCTATATGCAGCCGATAGATTGGGAAGGCAACCTTTTGCGCCTTTATTTCGATCTGGCGGGCAACCCGACCATGGAAATCTTGCGCTCGCTGCTTACCCTCACCACGCCCGACCACATTCTTTACGGCTCGGACTATCCTTACCTGCCTGATGCCGTGCTGAAAGCCAACCTGCAAAGGCTGAAGCAGACGCTTGCTTCTGATAAGGAACTTGCCGGATATGCCGACTTGTTTCTGTGGAAGAATGCGGATGGCTTGTTTGTTAAGTGTGCAGCTGCTGGCAGTATTCGGAAGGAGTGATGCCTTCTTGCTTCTTGAACATGCGACTGAAATGCTGGGGATATTCAAAGCCGAGTCTGTCGGATACCTGCGATACGGTTTCGCCCGCTGCCAGTCCGTTCTTGGCCAGCCGGATGATGAATCGACGGATGTGATTGCTTGCCGTATCGCCAGTGGTTTTCTTGATGACGTCGCCGAAATAATTGGGTGACAGGCACAGCTTGTCGGCACAATACTGCACGCTAGGCAGGCCGAGGGTCAGCTGTAGTTTGTCTTCAAAATAATCGCGAAGCAGATGGTCGAAACGGACGAGAATGTCGGAGTTCTCTACCTTACGAGTCAAGAACTGGCGGTTGTAGAACCGTTGGCAGAAGTTGAGCATCAGTTCGATGTAGCCTACAAGGATGGTGTTCTGTAGCTCGTCTGGCTTTTTGAACAACTCGTCTTGTATCTGGCGCATGAGAGAGATAAGGATGTCATGCTCCTCATCTGTCATGTGCAGGGCTTCATTGACACGGTAGTCGAAGAAAGAATATTCCTTGATGTGCTTTTCGAGTGGAAAGCCGTGCAGCAGGTCGGGATGGAACAGGAGTGCCCAACCCGTAATAGATACCTGTTCGCCGTTGTCTTCCTTGCCTCCCACTTGTCCGGGTGCCACGCACAGCAGCGTACCTTTGTGGTAGTCATACTTGCCACGGCCATAATCCAAGGCTACATCGGCATCGTCCCGCAGGAACAGTCCGTACACACTGTAATTGTTCAGGCTGTGACGTATGGGGGACACCTCGGCATAGTCTACCACGCAAACAAATGGATGTTTCGTGACGCAGCCGAGGTAATTCCCGTAATCATTGACATTTCTTACTTTCAATATAGTGCTCATACTCTTTCTTGTTATGTCTATACAAAAATAAAGTATTTAACTGACAATGTTTTATGCAGGTTGTAAATTCTGTAAAAATGGTATATTCTGCCAACTTATGGTTACGGGATTTTCGTTCATCACGATGTATTTTTGCATTTAGATAAATAACAGGAAATTATGAGAAAAGTAATCAGTATCATAGCCTTCGTGCTGGCAAGTAGCTTGTCCATGATGGCACAAACAATAAACCATAGTATGAATAGAATAGAAGTATGCAAACAGAATTACCATACGCTGTTCGGCGGGGAAGTTTTGACCGGACAGGGTACAGACCCGGAAATGATAGATATTTTGCAGAAGTTTATCTTCGGCGAGGTATTTCAAACGGGCAACCTTACCTTGAAACAGCGTGAAATGATTACCTGCATCACCCTTGCTACCATGCAGACACTTCCGCAATTGAAAGCCCATGCAGGGGCGGCACTTAATGTCGGAGTTACTCCTGAAGAGCTGCGAGAGGTGATGTACCTCACTGCACCGTTTATTGGTTTTCCAAAAATGTTGAATGCCATGTCTACGGTGAATGAAGTGTTTCAGGAGCGGGGCATCTCTTTGCCGTTGGAAAAGCAAGGCACGGTGACGGAGGAAACCCGCCATGCGACGGGCAAGGCCATTCAGGACCGACTCTATCCCGGCGGTATCGCTTCGGTGATGGAAGGATTGCCCGGTGACATGGGCAAGCAGGTGGAACAATTCCTCACGGATTATTTCTTTGGCGAAATATACAGCAGGGGCGCCATCGATTTGCCGACACGCGAATTGTTAGGCTATTGTGTGCTGACAACCTTGGAAGCCGAAAGCCAGCTTCGTTCGCACTATCATGGCAATCTCAACGTGGGAAACACACCCGAAACATTGACTGCTGCCGTCATCCAGTGTCTGCCGTATATCGGTTTCCCGGCGGCCATCAAGGCGTTGCGCATCATCAAGGAAGAATATTCCCGGCCGGTTCCTGCTGAAAACAACCTGGTGCGCCTGTCAAAGATTACGGTCGATTCGACCCAGTTGGAGGCCTACAATGCTTTCTTGAAAGAGGAAATCGAAGCTTCCATGCGGTTGGAACCGGGTGTATTGGCACTCTATGCCACTGCCGAGAAGGAGGCGCCGTATAATGTGACCATCCTCGAAATCTATGCCGACCGTGCGGCCTACGACAACCATTTGAAAACATCCCATTTTCAGAAATACAAGCAAGGGACACTTTCAATGGTGAAAGAATTGGAACTGGTGGATGTGAAACCCCTGATGCCGGGATTGAAAATCAAATGACGTGATTGGAATAATGGATTTTGCTTCGTATAGTATAAGAGAAAACCGGACTTTATCAGTCCAGTTCTCTCTGACGGCAGAAGCAGCCGCCGAATTTCTCGTCCACGTTTTCTACCGGCTGGCGGAAGATGCCGTACACCGAGGAGCCGGAACCGCTCATGCTGGCATAAACCGCGCCCAGGTCGTAAAGTTCGTCCTTGATGGCGGCAATTTCCGGGTATTGCAGGAAAACGCTGTCTTCAAAATCATTCTTCATGCTGTCTTTCCATGTTTCCACGGGCTGGCGGGCGATGTCCTTTAAAGAAACCTCCGGCTTGTGGGGAGTGATGTGGGCAAAGGCCTCGCGGGTGGATACGAAAATGTCCGGTTTCACCAGCACGAGGTAGCAGCCGGAAAGTGACAGACGGATGGGCTCAAAAATGTTGCCGATGCCGGTGGCAAAGACCGGCTGGTTGCGGATGAAGAAGGCACAGTCGGCACCCAGACGGGCGGCGTAAGCTTCCATTTCTTCCAGACTCAGGTTCAGGCGGAATTTCTCGTTCAGCAGCTTGATCATGAAAGCGCAGTCGGATGAACCGCCTCCCAGTCCCGCACCCGTAGGGATGTGCTTGAACAGGTGGATGTCGATGGGCGGCATCTCGTGGTCTTTTTTCAACAGTTCGTAGGCTTTCACCACCAGGTTGTCTTCCGGAGCGCCTTCAAGGGCGGTTCCTTTTACGTGGAGGGTATAAGGAGTATCATCTTTTTCTCTTCGCGTCACCTCCAGTGCGTCTTGCAAGTGGATGGGATAGAAAATGGTTTCCAGGTTGTGGTAACCATCGGCGCGTTTTTCAGTAATATTCAAGCCAAGGTTTATTTTGGCATTTGGAAAGGTAATCATAGTGTCGTTTGTTTTGTTTGTTTTTTGTTGCTCAAATATACACGAAAGTTTTTAGAAAAATGGGATTCACGGAAAAAATCGTATCTTTGCCCCACTTAAAAAAACAAACTAATGGCAGAACCGAGAAGAAATACACGTGTGGCAAAAACGGCCAAGACCAAGCCGATGGATGAGTACGGGCATCTGCAACCGCAGGCTCCTGAACTGGAGGAGGCGGTGCTGGGTGCGCTGATGATTGAAAAGGATGCATATTCGCTGGTGAGCGAGATTCTTCGCCCGGAATCGTTCTACGAGCACCGGCACCAGCTGATTTATGCGGCCATCACCGACCTGGCCATCCAGCAGAAACCGATTGATATCCTGACCGTGACGGAACAGTTGCGGTCACGCGGCGACCTGGAAGAGGTGGGTGGACCGTTTTATATCACGCAGCTGAGTGGTAAGGTGGCGTCGTCGGCCCACATTGAATACCATGCCCGTATCATTGCCCAGAAGTTTCTGGCGCGTGAACTGATTTCTTTCACGAGCAGCATACAGACCAAGGCGTTCGACGAGACGCAGGATGTGGACGACCTGATGCAGGAGGCCGAAGGAAAGCTTTTCGAGATTTCTCAGCAGAATATGAAAAAGGATTACACGCAGATTAATCCGGTCATTCAGGAGGCCTACGAGATGTTGCAGAAGGCAGCGGCCCGTACCGACGGTCTGAGCGGACTTTCAAGCGGTTTCCATCAGTTGGACAAGATGACTTCGGGTTGGCAGAATTCCGACCTGATTATCATTGCGGCCCGTCCGGCCATGGGTAAGACGGCGTTCGTGCTTTCCATGGCGAAGAACATGGCGGTGAACAACAAGGTGCCGGTGGCGTTGTTCTCGCTTGAAATGAGCAATGTGCAGCTGGTGAACCGTCTGATTGTGAACGTCTGCGAGATTCCGGGTGAGAAAATCAAGAGCGGTCAGCTGGCGCCTTACGAGTGGGGACAGCTTGACTACAAAATTAAAGAATTGTATGACGCCCCGTTGTATGTGGACGATACGCCGTCATTGTCCGTATTCGAATTGCGAACCAAGGCGCGTCGTCTGGTGCGTGAGCACGGGGTGAAGATTATCATCATCGACTACCTTCAGCTGATGAATGCCAGCGGTATGTCGTTCGGCAGCCGTCAGGAAGAGGTCAGCACCATCTCGCGTTCGTTGAAGGGACTGGCCAAGGAATTGAACATTCCGATTGTGGCCCTGAGTCAGTTGAACCGTGGCGTGGAGAATCGTGAAGGTATCGACGGAAAGCGTCCGCAGTTGAGCGACCTGCGTGAATCAGGAGCCATCGAGCAGGATGCCGATATGGTATGTTTCATCCACCGTCCGGAATATTATAAGATTTATACCGACGAGAAAGGAAACGACTTGCACGGTATGGCCGAAATCATCATTGCCAAGCATCGTAACGGTGCGGTGGGCGATGTGTTGCTGCGCTTCCGTGGCGAGTATGCCCGCTTCCAGAACCCGGATGACGAAATGATTGTGCCGATGCCAGGTGAAGAGAAGCCTGCGCCGGTGCTCCGTTCGAAGATGAACAGCGGCGGGGGACAGGATTTCGTACCGCCTCTACCTTCTGACATTCCTCCGATGCCCGATAATCCGTTTGGGGCTCCGGTGCCGGATGTACCATTCTAAGAGGCAAGACTAAAATAACACAGGCGGCTCGTTTGGATGCGGGCCGCCTGTGGCGTATCTATACGGGTCGTTTCTGAATTACTGTGCAACGGTCACCCCGAATTCCTCCAGTTCCACCGTAGCGGTAGTGGCATCGGGAGTTGTAGCTTCCAGTTTGATGAACCGGACAGATTCTGCCTGCGGAAGGGTCACGGTCTGCGGCAGTGGGTTGTGCATGATGTTACTGAACTCTCCGCGGCTGATCAGTTCCTTCCATTTCTTTCCATCCTTGCTGACAGAGAACTTATAGCGGAAAGCCATGGTCGGTTTGGCTTCTGCGTTCAGGGGGGCATAGGTAAAGGCCTTGAGGGTAACGGTCTTTCCCAAATCGAGGGTCAGCGGGGAAGCCGACAGCTTTTTCCAGGAGTCTCTGGACAGGTTGTTCCAGTTGGCTGCGCTTCCTTGTTCAGCCAGCGGCTGGGCGTAGTAAGCCGCCACTTGCTGGATGTGCGCGTTCAGTCGGCTCTGGTGAATGGTGACTTTCAAGGAGTCGGTCACGGTATCAGGAAAACGTACCATGCGTTTGTAGCCCACGGTGGTTCCTTTTCCCAAAAGCTTCCAGCTGCCGTTGTCCCAGGCTTCGAGGGTGAAGTCTTCCACTCGCTGCCCTTTGGCGATGTCTTCTTGCAGCATCACTACGTTGATGGGGCTTTGGCTTTTCACGGCATAGGTGCGTGCAGCTCCCTGCGGGGCTTCCCACGGCTGGTCTCCACGGAGCACTTTGTTGTCTTTGAACGTTTCTTGGCGATAAGCGGCAAATTCTTTCAGGCGGGCCACATCGGCTTCATGAATCCGTCCCCGGCGGTCGGGAGGAATGTTCAACAGGAGGACAGAGTTGTAACCTACCGACTGGAAATAGATGTCCGACAGTTGCTTCAGACTTTTTACCTTGTCATTTTCTGTTTCATGCCAGAACCATCCCGGACGGATGGATACGTCGACTTCCGACGGATACCAGAAAAGTTCCGTGGCATCTTTCAGCATTTCGCGGCTGCCCAGGTCCTTGGCCTGGCTGTACACTTTCAGGCGGGCATTGTTCGCTTCCGAGCGGGCGTAAATTCCCGGGGTCAGTACCGTGGCGCTCCATTCGGTTTCGCGTCCGAGGCCTTTTTCGTTGCCTACCCAGCGTACGTCGTCGCCCATGATGGCCATGACGGCTTTGGGTTGCAAGCGCTGGATGGTCTTGTAGAAGGCATCCCAGTCGTAGGTTTGTTTTTTTCCGTTGGGACCTTCTCCGTTCGCGCCGTCAAACCAAACTTCGTGTACTTCTCCGTAGTTAGTCAGCAGTTCGGTCAGCTGTTCGATGAAGAATTTGTTGTAGGCAGGCGAATCGCCATAGCAGCTGGCGTTCCGGTCCCATGGTGACAGATACACACCAAATTTCATGTCGTATTTGGTACAGGCATCACGAAGTTCCTTGACCACATCGCCTTTCCCATTTTTCCAGGGAGAAGACGCGACGGAGTGAGTGGTGGTTTGGGTAGGCCACAGACAGAACCCGTCGTGATGCTTGGCGGTGAGCAGTACCATCTTGAAGCCGGCTTCTTTCAGGGTCTTTACCCATTGTTCGGCATCCAGGTCGGTGGGGTTGAACAATGCCGGATCTTCCGAACCGTCGCCCCATTCTCGGTCTGTAAACGTGTTGATACCGAAGTGCAGGAAGGCCGTCAGTTCCATTTGTTGCCAGGCCAGCTGTTGAGGTGTGGGAACCAGGCGGGCGGCCATGGATACTTTTTGCTCCAGGGTTTCATTGCCGGAAAAAGGCAGGTGCTTCACGAAATAGGCAGTGTCTTGCTGTGCGTGCATTCCTACAGGAAGCGAAAGCATGGCACATGCCGCGAGAAATTGAGGTAGTTTTTTCATAATGTGATGATTGTCGGATTGTGATTTCATTTCATAATAGGGAAACTGTCGCTGAATTTGATTCAATGGAACGCTCCCCGAATATTTATTGAGTAAAAGTAATATAACTTGTTCAATTTTCTGCCATTTCAGCGAATAAAAGCGGTTTGTATAAGAATTTTTATGTTTGAAGAATAAGATTTTCGTTTGGGAAAAATACCTGTCGTTTGCAAAATGAGGATATAAATATTGGATAAGAGGAGGTTCCCGATATTGGAAATGAACGAGTAAGGGTGGGGCATACGGGTCATGCATTCTGCTTTTTGACTTAGGAGTGTTGAATATTTGTTAGGCTAATTCTTTAGTATTCAGTTGAAATTAAAGCAATCTGTGGATTTTATTAGAATATTCCATCTAATTTTTATAACTTTGCGCATCATTCTTAGGAAATTATAAATAACAACAATATGAATATCTCTTATAACTGGCTGAAAGAATACGTCGACTTCGACCTTACCCCGGACGAAGTGGCAGCCGCACTGACTTCCATCGGTCTGGAGACTGGGGGAGTGGAAGAAGTTCAAACCATCAAGGGGGGATTGGAAGGCCTTGTGGTAGGCGAGGTGCTGACTTGCGAACCGCATCCCAATTCCGACCACATGCATATTACCACCGTCAACTTGGGACAGGGAGAACCTGTACAGATTGTCTGCGGTGCGGCTAACGTGGCTGCCGGACAGAAGGTCATCGTAGCCACACTGGGTACGAAACTATACGACGGCGACCAGTGCTTTACCATCAAGAAGTCCAAACTCCGTGGCGTGGAGTCAAACGGTATGATTTGTGCCGAAGATGAAATCGGCGTGGGCACAAGCCACGAAGGTATCATTGTATTGCCGGACGATGTGGTTCCGGGTACACCCGCCAAGGATTACTATAATATCAAGAGTGAATATGTACTTGAAGTGGACATCACTCCGAACCGTGCCGATGCCTGCTCACACTATGGGGTAGCCCGCGACTTGTATGCATGGCTTATCCAGAACGGACACAAGGCTACATTGAAGCGTCCGTCGGTCGATGCATTCCAGGTAGACAATCATGACATGAACATCGACATTGTGGTGGAAAATACCGAAGCCTGCCCGCGTTATGCCGGAGTAGCTATCAAGGGAGTGACGGTGAAGGAAAGTCCTGAATGGTTGCAGAACAAGCTCCGTCTGATTGGGGTGCGTCCGATTAATAATATCGTCGATATTACCAACTACATTCTGCATGCCTACGGTCAGCCGATGCACTGCTTCGATGCCGACAAGATTAAGGGTGGCAAGATTGTGGTGAAGACTTGTGCCGAAGGAACTCCGTTCGTGACACTGGACGAAGTGGAACGTAAATTGTCCGATAAGGACCTGATGATTTGCAACGCGGAAGAACCGATGTGTATCGCCGGTGTGTTCGGAGGTCTGGATTCTGGTACTACCGAAACTACTACCGACGTGTTCCTGGAAAGTGCTTACTTCCATCCTACATGGGTGCGTAAGACTGCCCGCCGTCACGGATTGAGCACCGATTCTTCTTTCCGTTTCGAACGTGGTATCGACCCGAACATCACTATCTATGCCTTGAAGGAAGCCGCTCTGCTGGTGAAGGAACTGGCGGGAGGTGAAATCGCTTCTGAAATCAAGGACAACTATCCGCATCCGATTGCTGATTTCCCGGTAGAGCTTTCTTACGACTATGTCAACTCACTGGTGGGTAAGGTGATTCCGGTAGAAACCGTGAAGAGCATCGTTACCAGCCTGGAGATGAAGATTGTGAATGAAACGGCGGAAGGTCTTTCGTTACTGGTTCCTCCTTATCGGGTGGATGTACAGCGTCCGTGCGACGTGGTAGAAGATATTCTCCGTATTTATGGATATAATAATGTGGAAATCCCCACTACGCTGAAGTCCAGCTTGAGCGTGAAGGGAGAAGTAGACAAGTCGGTGAAACTGCAGAACCTGGTCGGCGAACAGCTGGTGGGTTGTGGTTTCAATGAGATCCTGAACAACTCACTGACCGCTGCGGCTTATTATGACGGACTGGAAACGTTCAAGCCGGAAAACTTGGTGCGTGTGATGAATCCGTTGAGCAACGACTTGAACGTGATGCGTGCCACACTGCTTTTCGGCGGTCTGGAAAGCATCCAGCACAATGCCAACCGCAAGAATGCCGACTTGAAGTTCTTCGAATTCGGTAACTGCTATCACTTCCATGCCGAGAAGAAGAATCCGGAAAAGGTACTGGCTGCCTATTCGGAAGAATTGCACATGGGCTTGTGGCTGACTGGAAAGCGGGTAAGCAACTCTTGGGCACATGCCGATGAAAATTCATCAGTATATGAATTGAAGGCTTACGTGCTGAATATCTTCCGTCGTCTGGGGGTAAACTTCGGAGGACTGGTATTCGGAAATCTTTCGGACGACATTTACTCGGTAGCTATTTCCGTACACACTCGTGGCGGTAAGCTGCTGGCTACCTTCGGTGTGGTTTGCAAGAAGATTCAGAAGGCGTTCGACATTGACCATGAAGTATATTATGCCGACTTGAACTGGAAGGAACTGATGAAGGCTATCAAGAACAATGTGGTAAGCTACAAGGAAATCTCCAAGTTCCCGGCTGTAAAACGTGACTTGGCTTTGCTGATTGACAAGAAGGTACAGTTTGCTGAAATCGAAAAGATTGCTTACGAAACCGACAAGAAGCTGCTGAAGTCTGTTGAATTGTTCGACGTGTACGAAGGCAAGAACCTGGAAGCCGGCAAGAAGAGCTATGCCGTAAGCTTCATGCTTCAGGATGAAAATGCCACACTGAACGACAAGCAGATTGACAAGTTCATGCAGAAGCTGATTGGCAACCTGCAGAACAAGCTGGGAGCTGTGCTTCGGTAAGATAAAGACCTGAATGATGCGTTACGATATTCAACCAGATTATCACCTGAAAGTTAAGCGGAGATGTCTGACGGCATTCTCCGTGGGCTTGGTGCTTGCGTTTCAGGCCGTAAGAGTCCTTTGGGATTTTTCTCTCAATGCGCCATGGAAGAATGGATTGGCCATTGTGGGCGGTTTGGGATGCTTACTGATTAGCGGAATAGGGTACTGGAAATACTGGAAGCTCATTCAGCATAATAAAAAGAGAACTCATTAAAAATAAATTTAAAAATATCATCCAATGGGAAGAGCGTTTGAATATAGAAAAGCTACAAAATTGAAAAGATGGGGTCACATGGCGAAGACTTTCACTCGTCTGGGTAAACAAATTGCAATTGCAGTAAAAGCTGGTGGTCCGGAACCGGAAAACAACCCGGCTTTGCGTTCGGTAATTGCTACTTGTAAGCGTGAAAACATGCCGAAGGATAACATCGAACGTGCCATCAAGAATGCAATGGGTAAAGACCAGAGCGATTACAAGAGCATGACTTACGAAGGATACGGTCCTCACGGAATTGCCGTATTCGTAGATACTTTGACTGACAACACGACTCGTACCGTAGCCGATGTACGTTCTGTATTCAACAAGTTCGGAGGTAACTTGGGTACTACAGGTTCACTGGCCTTCTTGTTCGATCACAAGTGTGTGTTCACTTTCAAGAAGAAAGAAGGCATTGATATGGAAGAACTGATTCTGGACTTGATTGACTACAACGTAGAAGACGAATTCGATGAAGATCTGGAAGAAGGAACTATCACTATCTACGGTGATCCGAAGAGCTATGCGGCTATCCAGAAACATCTGGAAGAATGTGGCTTTGAAGATGTCGGTGGTGATTTCACTTACATCCCGAACGACTTGAAAGACGTGACTCCGGAACAGCGTGAAACTATCGACAAGATGGTAGAACGTCTGGAAGAGTTCGACGATGTACAGACCGTATATACTAACATGAAACCGGAAGAAGACGCTGAATAAGCTTTTTCTTGAAAGATAATGACGGAACGGAGTATCCGGCCGGAATAAACCGGCAAGCGGTGCTCCGTTCTCTTTTTATGTCTAACTCGAATAGAATGTGATGGCGATGAAATATAGTTATCGTACGATGGGAACATGTAGTTCTCAGATTGATTTTGAGGTAGAGAATGGCGTACTGAAAGATGTGCGTTTCATGGGAGGTTGTAACGGAAATCTGAAAGGAATTTCCGCTTTAGTAGAAGGAATGAAGGTGGATGAGGTGATTGCTCGTCTGGAAGGTATCCGTTGTGGCGGGAAACCGACTTCTTGTCCCGACCAGCTCTGCAAGGCTTTGCGGGAAACTATGGATTAACCTATAAAAAGTAGACTAAACAGCCTTACGGGGCTGTTTTTTCAACGGTTTTGAAATTGTTTGCAACAGTATTGAAAGAAGTGTCTTTCAGTGGCAGACTATCTTTGCAGAGAAAAGAATAGTATATGCCATGAAAAATAATTTGCAAAAGATTTTTGTAATCGTATGGGGGCTCTGTCTGAGTGTGATGAGTGTTTCCGGACACTCGGAGCAAAAGTGTATCCATGAGAATGTGCGGACAGTGCCTTACCCTCAGGAGAAAACTCCTTTATATATTAACCCTTCTGCTTTATTTGTTCCTTATTCTTTGAAAGGGGAAGATAAGCTTCAGTTTGCACTTTCTTCGGATGCAAGTTTTCCTGTGCATTCCACTTTTCTTTCTTCTCCTAAACCCTGGTGTATGTATAATCCGCACCGTACACTTTCCCCGGGTGCATGGTTCTGGAAATATCGTCGGGTGAGTAGGGAAGGTGTGTGTGCTGAGTGGAGTAAAGTATATCGTTTTGTGGTAGGTGAGGACGTTCCTCGTTTTGTGACTCCACCTTTTCAGACTTTTCTTTCGAATATTCCAGAATTGGGAAACCGGATTTATTGCTACTTGTCGGATAGTTTGGCTTCGGCAAGAAAGAATGTGTATGCGCATCCTGAATTTAATGATATGATAGCCCAGGCACGTATGGGACTGGCATTTAATCTGTCAACGGATACCGATCCTTATGGAAAGGTGAGTGAGATGGCAGAATTGAGTGTCAGACTGCACACGGCTTATCTGCTTTTGCAACGTCCTGTATATGCGAAGAAAATGGTACAATACGTGCGCTGGCTCCTGAAGGCACGTTTGGATGATAAACGACTTGAAAATGACTTCTTTGCCGGTGACTTAGCTTTTCTGCTGGCAAATACTTATGAGACTTGTTATACGTTTTTTACACCGAAAGAACGGGATGAGATACAACGCCTGGTGATGCAGGTGTTCCGTGTGTATCGTTCCCGTTTGTTCGGGCATGAAGAGAATCATGTGTTTGACAACCATTTCTGGCAGTTCCCGGTACGGAAATTCATGCAAGCCGCTTTGGTATTTTATGACAAAGAGCCCCTGGCTATGGAATATTTGGAATATCTGTATGAGGTCTGGACAAGCAAGGCACCGGCCTCCGGTTTCAACAGAGATGGAAACTGGCACAATGGAACCAGCTATTTTAGTGCCAATGCGGTGACTCTGTATTACATGGCTTCCCTGTGTTCTTATCTGACAAAGACCGATTTTATGAGTCATCCTTGGTACCAGAATGCGGGGAAGGGATTGGTGTATAGCTGGCCTCCACGCTCCATGTCTGCCGGATTTGGCGATGGGCATGAAAAGACCAACGACCAGCCTTTGCGCATACGGAGTGGATTTGCTGATTTCCTGGCCCGCGAAAAACAAGATGCTTATGCGGCATGGTATTCTTCCATTAATCAGAAATATGAAACAGATTACGAGTTTCGTCTTTATCGTATGGTGAGTGGAAAGCTCCGTCCGGCATCTTCTTCTTTGCCGGCAAATGCCCCTAAAGCCGTTTGGTTTCAAGATACCGGTGAAGTGATAGCCATAGACTCTTTGGCCGATTGTACTCGCGGCATGTATCTGAGTTTCCGTTCCAGTCCGTTTGGTTCTGGAAGTCACACTCATTCTAACCAGAACGCCTTTAACTTGCATTATAACGGAGTACCGGTTTATCGTTCGAGCGGTTATTACTTGAACTTTAGTGATAGGCATAATATCTTGTCTTATCGGCATACTTGTGCTCATAATACGCTGCTTGTGGATGGTATCGGACAGGGATTTACCACAAAAGCCTACGGAAACGTGACTCGGATGCTTCACGGAGAACATATTACTTATTGTTTAGGGGATGCTTCTCATGCTTATGGTGGGGTAAGTGAATATCCTATGTGGCAGAAAAATTTTGAGGCTGCAGGATTGGAACAGACTCCGGAATATGGCTTTGGAAAAACTCCTCTGACCAAATATCTCCGTCATATTCTGGTTTTGCGTCCAGGAATTGTGGTAATCTATGATGAGATGGAAGCCAGTCGGAAAGTCCGGTGGGAATGGCTCCTTCATAGTCCGGTTCGCTTTCAGATAGATGCTTCTTCGAATACCCTGGTGACTCCTCATCCGGAAGGAGGTTTTGTCTCCACGGCCCGTTTGTTTGCTACGGAAGCTTGTGAAATATCCCAATGTAATGAGTTTCAGGCTGCTCCCAATCCTGATTTGGCCATTCGGGGAGAAACACTGGAAAATTATTGGCATTTAACGGCTTCTTTTAGTCCCCGTAAGGCCAATCGTCTGCTGACGATAATCACCTTAGATGAAGAAAGTGGCAAAAGTCATGTTGTTTCCGGAGGAAAAGATGGAAAGCTGATGGTAGATGGCTGGCGTATATTTGCAGAACTGGATGTCCGGAAATCCGCTGCATTGACGGTGGAAAACGCCTCAACCGGGGTCGTGTTTAGCTACGGTGACAAAGATTGCCTCATCGAGGGAGAGACTTATCATCGTAAGGCGAAGGGTACCACGGTGTTGTATGACAGAATCAATGGGGTATGGAAGTGTGAAGAAGTGGCAGACCGTCCGGCATTGCCGACTACTTGTGCTGAAGAATAATAATTTAGAATAGATACATAATATCATGAGAACAACGACATTTTTATCATTTGTACTGGCGGGTGTGGTTTTTACTTCGTGTCAACCTTCTACGAAGAGAGAGGCCTGGATAGAAAAAGCACTCGATGTAGCCTCTTACCAGCTGAATCTGACAGCGGAAGAAATGAAAGATTCTGTCAAAATGCCCCGCTCTTTGTGGACAGGTTATACAGTCGATTTTCTGGAAGAACAGCTGGAACGCGAATCTGCTACCTTTGCCGATTCCTTATGGCCTAATCCGGCAAAAGAAAAGCTGGGAACGCTTCGTAGTTGTGATATATATGACTGGACAAGCGGTTTCTTTCCCGGCAGCCTTTGGTATGCTTATGAACTTACCGGGAATGAACGCTTGAAGGAAGAAGCCATCCGTTATACCAACCGGCTTTATCCAGTCCGTAAATACAGAGACAATCATGACATAGGTTTTATGATGAATTGCAGTTACGGAAATGCTTTACGATTGGCTCCGAATGATTCTATCATATCCGTATTGTCAGAAACCGCCGATAATCTGTGTTCACGTTTTAATGTACAGATTGGCTGTATTCGTTCCTGGGATTTCGGTACATGGAATTATCCCGTCATCATTGACAACATGATGAATCTGGATTTGCTTTTTCATGTCAGCAAGCTAACCGGTGATATGCGTTATCGTCAGGTGGCCATACAGCATGCCCGTACGACAATGAAACATCATTTTCGTCCGGATTATACTTCCTATCATGTGGTGAGTTATAATGCTGACGGTACGGTGGAAAAGCGTCAGACACACCAGGGAAAAAACGATGAATCTGCCTGGGCCAGAGGACAAGGATGGGCTGTGTATGGCTATACTGCCTGTTTCCGTGAAACAGGAGATACTTTATTCTTGCAAGAAGCAGTACATGTGGCCGATATGATTAGAAAACGCAATACAGCTCCCGACCTGATTTGTTATTGGGACTTTGATGCACCGGTGAAAGCAGATACTCCTCGTGATGCTTCGGCTGCTGCCGTGATAGCCTCGGCTTTCCTGGAGCTTAGTACGTTCGTACCCAATGGTGAGGTTTATTTTAATTACGCCGAAACTATATTGAAGAATCTTTCTGGTCCGGCTTATCTGGCCCAAAAAGGAACAAACGGAGGTTTTATACTGATGCATTCCGTAGGCTCTCTTCCACACGGTTCGGAAATAGATACTCCGTTGAATTATGCAGATTATTATTATCTGGAGGCCCTGAAACGCTATCTGGACTTAAAAAATAAACCTTTTTGAAAGAAGATAAAACGGATTTAAAACCGATATTGGGGTAAACAACCTACTTTTGTGGTGATGATCATAACTGAAATTTAAGTATTATGAGAAATATAAGAATAGTTGTTAGTTTTCTTTTGCTTTGTCTGGGACATGCTATGCTTCTCGCGCAAACATTGACCATTACAGGAAAGGTAGTGGATGAAGAAGGCCTGGAGGTTATCGGTGCCAATATTCGTGTGAAGGGCAACGCCTCGGTAGGTACGATTACCAGCCTGGATGGCACATATTCTATTCGTGCGGGAGCAAAAGACGTGTTGCAATTCTCTTACATTGGTATGGCTTCACAGGATATACCGATCAAGGGAAGGACGAAGATTGATGTGCAGTTAAAGCAGGATAACAAAGTGCTGGATGAGGTGGTTGTAATCGGATATGGCACCTCCAAGCGGAGTGACTTGACCGGCTCGGTTGTTTCGGTAAAAAGTGATGACTTGATGAAAACGCCGACTTCGGATGTTACACAGGCTTTGGCGGGACGGGTGGCCGGTGTACAGGTTACCCAGTCAGAAGGAGGTCCCGGTTCCTCCATTTCCATCCGTGTGCGTGGTGGTATCTCCATTACCCAGAGTAATGAACCTTTGTATGTCATTGATGGTTTCCCTAGTGAAGATGGAATGGCAGAGCTGGATCCAGGTGAGATTGAATCCATTGATATTTTGAAGGATGCTTCGGCGACGGCCATCTATGGTGCCCGTGGAGCTAATGGAGTCGTGGTGATTACTACGAAGAACGGAGGGAAGGAAGATTCCAGGCTGTCTGTCAGCTTTGACTCGTATATTGGTTTTGCCAAGATTGCCCGTAAGCTTCCGGTGCTTTCCTCCGAAGAGTTTGTGACACTGGATTATGAGCGAAACCTGTATCTGAATGGAGAAGAAGGAGTCACACGTTTTCAGAATGTGTATGGCTCTTTTCGGGAAATTCAGGAGAACTATGCGGAGCGAGGGATAGACTGGCAGGAGGAAGTGCTCGGACGGACTACTACCAGCCAGAATTACCGCGTCAACATCTCCGGAGGAAATAAGAATACGAGTTACAGCCTGGGCTATGCGTATTTTAAGAACCTGGGTGCCATGGTGTATAGTGGAGATGAAAAACATAATGTATCTTTGAATTTGTCTCATAAAGGAAACAAGCGACTGTCGGTGAATGCCAGGGTAAATTTTACGCAGTCCAAGGTATATGGCATGGGAACTTCCGAAGGAAATGCCAGATTCAATAAGATGGAGCAGATTCTTCAGTCGCGTCCTGTGGCAGGAATTAATGGAACGGAAGAAGAGTTGCTGCAAGGAGAAGATCCGTTGTACGTGGATGATGAGTCGAATCCGATGCAGAATCCTTTGATTTCTGCCCAGCAGGAGCAGGATGACCGTATGACACGTACCTTTCAGTTGAATGGTGGATTAAACTATCGGCTTGGGAAACGCTGGTTTTTCAGAAGTACCATAGGTACACGTTACCAGATTCTGCGCCGTGACCGTTTTTATGGAGAACTGTCTTCAACTGCCAAGCGTTCCAGTATTAACGGGAGCATTCAGTACTCGGAGAATGGAAGTTTTCAGACATCCAATGTGCTGAATTATGAATATAAGACAAAAAAACAGAAATTTACGGCCATGTGGGGACAGGAATGGGTGTCACGCTGGACACGCTGGGTTGTCTCTTCAGCCACGAACTTTCCCAATAATGACATCGGACTGGATGACATGAGCCTGGGTACTCCGGGTTCAATTACTTCCAACGTGAATTATGATGATAAGTTAATCTCATTTTTTTCTCGTCTGAACTACAATTGGGGGGAGCGTTATTTGCTGACAGCTACCATACGTGCCGATGGCTCTTCTAAATTTAGTGCCAATCATAAATGGGGATTCTTTCCTTCCGTATCGGCTGCCTGGCGGTTGAGCGAAGAAGAGTTTATCAAGAAACTGAATTTGTTTTCTGATTTGAAGTTGCGTGCCGGCTACGGATTGGCCGGAAATAACCGTATTGCGAGTTATGCTTCCTTGAATCTTCTGAAGTCGGCCAGCTATCCAAGCGGAGAAACCGTATCGCCTGGTTATGCACCTTCGGGTATACCAAGTGTAGAACTGCAATGGGAGTCAAACAAAACATTGAACGTGGGATTGGATATGGGCTTCTGGGGGCAACGTCTCATTATTTCTCCGGAATTCTATCTGAACAAAAGTTCTCATTTGCTGCTGAACTCCAAAGTTCCGTCTTCTTCCGGTTATACGACTATGTTGCGTAACGTAGGAAAGACCCGAAATATCGGTATGGACCTGACCATTTCTTCGGTAAATATTCAGCGAAAGAATTTTACCTGGTCCACAGACTTCAATTTGTCGTATAATAAGAACCGCATTGAGGCTTTGTCAGGTGAAGATTATTTTCTGGAAGAAGCACAGTTCGGATTCAATCAGAACACCCATAAGATTGAGGTAGGTCGTCCTGTCGGACAGTTCTATGGCTTTAAGACCATTGGTTTGTATCAGGTGGATGACTTTAATTATGATGCTTCCACTCAGACCTATACGCTGAAAGAGAATGTGCCTTATCGTGAAGGGGTACAACCCGGTTACTGGAAGTTTGAGGATGTAGATGGAAACGGCATTATAAACGACAATGACCGTACGGTGATTGGAAATGCCAATCCCGATTTCTATGGAGGATTGAACAATAGTTTCTCATATCGGAATTTCGATTTAAGTGTCTTCTTTACTTTCAGTTATGGAGCTGAAGTGCTGAATGCTACAAAACTGAGTAATACGTTGGCGGGTTCAACCAATAAGAACGTACTGGATGTGGCCAATAGTTCCAACCGTTGGATGACCATCGATTCTGATGGAAATGAGGTGACAGATCCGGATGTGTTGGCGAAACTGAATTCCGGTAAGACGGTTGCTTCGGTAGCCGACCTGGAGAACGGTGATTATTATGTGCATTCCTGGGCTGTAGAAGATGCTTCATTCTTGCGATTGAGTAACCTTACTTTGGGATATACATTTCCTCGGAAGTGGATAAAACCATGGGGAATCAGTAAACTGAGACTATATTTTACCGGCAGTAACCTGTTTATCTGGACTCCTTACAGCGGTTTTGATCCGGAAGTGTCTACCAAGGGAAATAACCTGACTCCCGGAGTTGATTTTGGTGCATATCCACGTAGCCGTTCGTTTGTGTTCGGATTGAATTTAACCTTATAATTAATGAAGCCATGATAAAGAGTTTGAAGATATTTTTGATGGGAGTGGGAACGCTTCTTTGGATGACAGCCTGTCAGGATACGTTGACGGAGCATCCTGATTCCTATTATGAAAAAGAAGATTTTTTCACCAGCGAGGCGAAAGCCGAGATGGGAGTCATCGGCATTTATAATGTATTGCCCACCTTGTATGGCGACAGTGAGATGGCTTTTGGTGCTTCAGACGACACGTATTACGCATCGGGTACCAATACGGATAACGCTCGACGCGACATTGCGCATTATATGTTGTCTACAACCAATAAGTACGTGGAAGCTGTTTGGCAGGCCACTTATCAGGGAATTGAACGTGCCAACTACATGATAGAAGGTATTCAGAAGATGCAAGGTTTTGCAGAAAACGAGAAACTGCAATCACTGGTGGCAGAGGCAAAATTTCTCCGTGCGTTTCTTTCATTTAATCTGGTAAAGTATTGGGGAGATGTACCTTATAAGACTACATCGACCGGAAGTTATGAGGAAGCTTATCAGCCCCGTACTTCGCGTGAGGTGATTTATGATCAGATTGTGGACGATCTGGACGATGCCAAAGAAAATATGAGCTGGGCCAATGAGACCTCTTCGCCAGAACGTGCCACTCAAGGCGCAGCCCGTGCTTTGCTGATGCGGGTATTGCTTCAGCGTGCCGGATATTCCTTGCAGATGGACGGTACAATGACTCGTCCGGAAGAAGAATTACGGCAGACTTATTTTGCAAAGGTGATAGATGAATGGGAGGCTTTCCAGGAAAACGGTTACCATGATTTCTATGAGGGAGGTTATGAGGCATTGTTCAAGTCGTTTTCAGCTGGAGAACTTCATTCGAAGGAGAGTATCTTTGAAGTGGCCTTTTATACGGTAGATGGTCGTACGGGAGCAAGGGGATATTGGGGAACGTACAACGGTCCGTTGGTCGCAGCTCCAGGAATAGAGGCTACGGAAACGGACAAGTTTATGGGGCGTGCCAATGCCTTGTTTCGCGTAATTCCGGAATGGAGAGACTTCTTTGAGGAATCGGATGTACGTCGGGATGTAATGATTTGTACGTATCAGTATGATTGGGATAAAACTCTTTACAACCATGTGAAGAAAGATAATATCAGGAATAAGAAAAACTGGTATCCTGGCAAATGGCGGAGGGAATGGATGCCTTTGGGATACAAAGACCCTAATATTACCGATGTCAATTATTGCAGCCTGCGTTATGCCGATGTGGTACTGATGGCGGCAGAGGCTTATAACGAAACGGGAGAAACTGCACAGGCCTGGAAGTTGCTTAATCGGGTACGTCAGCGTGCCGGAGCAACGGAGATAACTTCTGCTAACTATGCTTCCCTGATGAAGTCGCCGAAGGTATACGATCTTCCTTTCATAGAGGATGGAGATGAGGCCGGACGTTTTCGTACTGCACTTTATTGGGAAAGGGGCTTTGAGCTGGCTTTCGAATTACAGCGCAGATTTGATTTGTTGCGCTGGGGAGTACTGGGAGATGCCTTACAGTTGATGGCTTCAAAAACGGTGGTCAATCAGTCTGCGGAAAAATCTTTTTTGGCCGGATACAACTTTGTGTCTGGCAAACATGAGCTTTTCCCCATTCCACTGGATGAAATACAGGTGAATTATTGTCTGGAAAATAAGAATAACCCTAATTACTAAGTTGCTATGAATTATAGATTGCTTTTTATTTGTGGGGCGATGGTTCCTTTCGCAGCATGGGCGCGTCAGCATCGTCCGAACATCATTTATATCATGACCGACCAGCAGTCGGCCAACGCCATGAGCTGTGCAGGTAATGCCGACCTGCATACGCCCAATATGGATCGTCTGGCCGCTATGGGGGTGCGGTTTGAAAATGCTTATTGTTCGCTGCCTTTGAGCGGCCCTTCGCGTGCCTCTATGTTTACGGGGTATATGCCGGGTGAGGTCGGACTGACAGCCAACGGTACTCCGCTTCCCGATTCGTTGCGGACGGAGACTTTGGGGGATGTAATGAATGAAGGTGGATATACTTGTGCTTACGGAGGAAAGTGGCACGTACATACCAATTCGCTTCCATCAGCGCATGCCTTTGGTTTCGAGCGCTTGTATGAGCATAACGACTACGGGCTGGCGGAAGCCTGCGTGAAGTTCCTCCAACGGAAGCATGACAAGCCTTTCTTCCTGGTGGCTTCGTTCGACAATCCGCATAACATTTGCGAATATGCGCGGAAGCAGCCGCTTCCTTTTGCCACAATTGACGAGCCGGAAAGCATTGAGGATTGCCCGAACTTGCCGGACAACTTTTATGTCGCTCCCTATGACGCGGATGCTGTTGCCTACGAGAAGTCGTTGAAATATCGTCTGCATCCCACGCGGAGCTATACGCCCGACGACTGGCGGCGTTACCGAAACGCATACTTCCGCCTTGTGGAGGCTGTGGATGCCGAAATTGGAAAGATTGTCGACGAAATAGACCGTCAGAACTTGTGGAAGAACACGGTGATTATTTTCACCAGCGACCATGGCGACGGGCAGGGCGCACACCAGTGGAACCAGAAGTCGGTGCTTTACGAAGAAGTGGTCAACGTGCCTTTCATCGTCTGCCTGCCCGAAGGCAAGCACGCCGGAAAGGTGCTTCCTCAGCTGGTGAACAACGGAGTGGACCTGATGCCGAGCCTGTGCGACTGGGCAGGAGTGGAAGTGCCTGCCGGACGTCAGGGGGTGAACATCCGTCCGATAGTGGAAAAAGGCGATGCGTCGGTTGAAGGACAGTCGTATGTGGTTACCGAAACGGACTTCAGCGAGAACGGAGGAGGAACCATGGGATGGATGGTGCGCAGCGGAAACTACAAATACGTGCTCTACAATATGGGGCTTTACCGTGAGCAGCTCTTCGACATGACGTCCGACCGTGGCGAGATGCGCAACCTTGCCGTAGAGGAGAAGTACACGCCGGTGCTCGAGCAATACCGCCGGATGTTGGAAGAATGGATGAAAAAGCATCCGGTAAAAGGAGGGTTGCCTTATTTAAGATATATTCCAAAAGGTAAAAACTGAAAAAATTAATATCATGAGAAGGAAATACATTATGGCCGGTGCGATGCTTTACTTGTCTCTCTTGGCAGGAACGGCATCGGCAAACTCCTCGGCGCTTGTAGAGGAAACAGAAAACAGCACAGAGGTGTGGCAGGTACCTCACAAACCGAAAGGCACAAAAACCCGTCTGAAAATCCAGCCCAAGGCAGAACAGCCTGCCGCAAAGAAGGCGGACAAGCAGAAGCCGCAGGCTAAGAAGTCTGACAAGAAATCTGTTAAGAAGGTGTCTTCTTCTTCACGCTATGTGGCGATAAAGACCAATGCAGTGTACTGGGCCGGTGCCATTGCAAACATTGCGGCCGAGGTAAAGCTGCACAAGCATGTGTCGTTAGAGTTGCCGCTGGATTTCAGCCTTTGGGACATTGAGCGGGAGCACGGTGTGCGTCTCGTTCTCTTCCAGCCGGAAGCCCGCTGGTGGATGAAGGGTGTGGGTGAAGGTCATTTCGTAGGCGTGCATGCACATGTAGGAGCTTTCAACGTGAAATGGAACGAAGACCGTTATCAGGTGGCAGGCCGTCCGTTGCTCGGAGCCGGACTTACCTACGGGTATTCACTTTCGTTCGATGAGCATTGGGGTGCGGAGTTCCTCATCGGGGCCGGCTATGTCAATATGAAGTACGACCGTTTTTATAACATTGACAATGGGGCAAAGTTTGATGCCGGAACCTATAACTATTGGGGAGTGACTCGCGTGGGGGCATCGTTAGTTTACCGTTTTTAAGCACTGAAAAAGCATTATATCATGAAAAAGAATAGACTGAAAAGAGAACTCCTGCGCTGGGGAATGCTGCTGGCTTTTCCGGCACTGATGAGCAGTTGCCTGATGGAGTATCCGGAAATGACGGCAGATGGTGAGCTGGGGGTAGACCCTACATCTGTGACCGTAAAAGCGAAGATTCTGATTGACTTGAAAAGTCTGGCTGCACAGAAAACAGGCCGGCTGGCGCGTGCCGAGGATGAAGAAGCAGCCTATAGTCACCGCATTGTGGTAGCTGCGTATGAAGACCGTCAGCTGGTACAGCAGGAGGTGATTTATGAGGACCTTTCTGCCAGCAGCCGCTTGCAGACTGAGGTGCGTCTTCGTTTGCATGCCCGTCGTTACCAGCTGGTGGTGTGGGCCGATTATGTGCAGGAAGGAGAAGAACCGTTTTACGACATAGACGGTCCGGAAGGACTTGCCAGCATCATTGGTCGCGAGGGTTACACAGGGAATACGGAGTATAAGGATGCTTTTTATAGCAGTAAGGAGATTGATTTGACGGGATATAAAGACGAATGGAATGCAGAATTCCCATTGGAAGTCACTCCTGAACGTCCGCTAGCACGCTATGAACTGACAGCCACGGATGTGATGGCGTTTTTGCGGGAGTATCCTGAAGTGACGCAAGTTCGTCTGACGCTGAAATACGACGATTATTTACCCAAAGGCTTTAATGCCTTGGATGGGATTACCAAACACGCGTTTAAATATTTGCAGTATAGTCGTACGGTGTCCCTGCCGAAAGACGGAGCTACGTCACTTCCTTTGATGTTCGATTATGTATTTGCTGATTCGGAAGGAAATACTTCCGTTCCGGTCACCTTACTGGTGGAAGATGCGGATAAAGGGACACTTCTTGCCAGTTCCAGCTTCCGCCTGTCGTGTACCCAGGGAGAGAATAAAGACATTCAGTTTGATTTTCTGACAACAAGTCCGGAGGATGGAGTCGGGTTCAATCCCGGATTTGATGGAAATCAGGAAGTTGAGCTACCGGTAGAATAAAATGATTCAAACAAGCTATTTATAAAAATCTTAATATTATTATCATGAAAAAGAGTTTATTGTTTTCGGCAATGGCCCTGAGCTTAGGGTTGTTGTCATGTAATCAGGAAGATATGTCGGATGTGGAAACTGTAACCGGTACTCCGGTAACGGTGTCTGTAGAAGTCCCCGGAGTGTTGTCAGGCAGTGAATCACGTACTTTGCCTGCAGCTCCCGAAGGCCATCAGCTTCGTTGTATTATGGTAGTAGATTATAATACGGCAGCAGATGTGCGTATGGAGCAGGTAGCCGGAGAGACGATGGTCAACGAGAAGTTCCGTTTTACCTTTACTCCGGCAGAAGAAGATTATACCTGTCTTTTCTGGGCTGACTATGTGGATGGAACAACAGAGTCGGATGGTAAGTATACCGACAAATATTATAATACGGCCGATTTGACCAACGTGACCTATAAAGTTTCAGACAACACTTTGTTCAATAATCCTGCTTGCGATGCCTTCTTTGGCAAGAGTCTGGCAGGTTCTCCCAATGCCGTGTTGAAGCGTCCGTTTGTGAAACTTTCTTTCAAAGACCAGAAACATGAAACTGTGCAGACTACTTCTCCACTGAGCGTGACTTATACTGTACCTTCAGGTTTCAGTGTGAAAGATAACACGGTTTCTGGAAGCAGCAATCAAGAAATCAAACTGACTGCATCAGCTCCAGCTGATAAAGATAACGATATTTGGTTCTATAATTATGTATTCGCTCCTGCAAATGTGAATAAGTTGCCTGGTGATATTCTGATGACGGTAGGTGAGGACGATGTGATGATTAAAACAGCCTCACTGGTGCTGACTCAGAATTACGATATTACGGCAAATATCGATTTTGCATCGGGCGATGGCAATGTAGATGTGGATGTAGATATTGATGACGAGTTTAATGACCCTGATGCACCTAAGGTAGGCCAGTTTATGCAGAAAGACGGTACTTTCTCTGATATATATAGTGCGGAAAATTCCATTGCCATTGTGTTTGCCGCAGGTCCTAAAGGAGGTGATGTGGCAACGAATTACGGACAACCAGATGGTACGAAGATATGGGGGTATGCCATGGGGTTGAACAGTGTGAAACGTGCTGCTTTGACTACAGCTGAGACACCACTTGACTTAATCAGTTATGGAATCGCATCTCCATGGGCTGCAGACGATTATAATGGATATGTATATACACAACAGTTGGAGGCTGCAACAGCTAGTTTAGGAACAGAGTTGATGCCAGCATATAATGAATGGAAAACAACTAATTCAGTGGCTGAAATAACGAATGTCAGTGGTTGGTATATTCCATCGGCTCGTCAGTTATTGGATGTAATGGGAATGACTTTAGGATATGCTGGAGGAGAAGGTATAGATGTTGTTGCTCAAAATGAACAGTTTGCATCACGTTTAGCTGATTTGATGAATGAAGGAAAATCGTCCTGGTTTGGAACTCATACTTCTGCCTCTAATGTGATGTCTAGTTCTGTAAATACAGGTGGCCAGATTATGGCTGTACAGACAAGCTATGCAGATGGAAAGGAAACTATCTCAAAAGCATTAGGAGTAAATGTAAATGAAAAGGCTTCTACATTTGCCATCCGTCCTGTTCTTACCATATTTAATAAATAGTATCACTTCAAATAAATATTATTTATCAGGAGTGCTTTTTCGTTGTGGTGTTCTGTTTTGGGCAGGCGGCACAGGAGAAAGCACTCTTTGTTTTTAATGAATTTTTATAGGATATGATGAAGATGAATTTTTTATATTGGACATTGGGATGCTTTTGTCTGTTAGGGTATGCTTGTGCAGATGAGGAGGTACCCGCTGCTTCACCAGAAGAAGCCCAGGAAGTTGAAATGCCCGAGGCTTGGCATGACAAGACACGTACGCAGCCTTATCCCAAACTTTCCAATGAGTTATATTTGAATCCGCCTCCATTGATTGTGCCTCAGTCACTGAAAACAGGTGCTTTCCTTCGGTTTGCATTGTCGCAGGATGCCGGTTTTCCCGAAGCATCTACGCAACTTTCAGAACAACAGGAATGGTGCATGTTCAATCCTCATGTGAAACTTGCTCCGGGACGCTGGTTCTGGCGTTACCGGAATGTGTCTGAAGATGGGAAAGAAGAAGCATGGAGTGAACCCATTGAATTTGAGGTAAAGGAGAAAACGCCAGTTTTTGTGACTCCTGCATTTGAGGATTTTCGTCAGGGACTTCCTCTGCGTCATCCTCGGTTGTATTGTTTTCTCGATCCGAAGATAGATGAGGCTCGTCGCCACGTGACATCCCACGAAGAATATCAGGCACTGAAAAATCGCGCGGAGAATGCCTTGCAAGCCGATTATGAGTCGTTGATTGCACCGTATAGCGCCTCCCACATGGAAACGGTGGCAGCCAATGTGGAATATCTTTATCAGGCCTTTCATCTGACTCAGCGTGGAAACTATGCGCAGAAGATGGAAGAAATCCTGAATGTGCTGCTGGAGCATCCTTTCACGGATACGGAATTGTTTGCTGGGAATTTTGCTTCTACGGACATTGCCTATAGTTTCCTGGCTCCCTATGACATGTTGTATGACAAGTTGGGAACGGATGTACGCAGTCGGGTTGAAGAACAGCTGTGGCGGGTGGCCACGTATTATTTTGACGCTTATTGCGGCATGCAGGAAAATCATATTTTCGACAACCATTTCTGGCAGCAGAATATGCGTGTATTGTTTCAGATTGCTTTTTGCCTGTATGACAAGAGTGAGTATGCCGCACAGGCTTTACGTATGTTGACGTACTATTATGAGTTATGGACAGCCCGTGCTCCGGCTTCCGGATTCAATCGCGATGGAGCTTGGATTAACGGAACGGGATATTTTGAGGCGAATGTCCGTACGTTGTTTTATATGCCCATGTTACTTTCGTATGTGTCGCGTGCCGACTTTCTGCAACATCCCTGGTATCAGCAAGCCGGGCAGTCGATGGTTTATAGCTGGCCGCCTTCTTCGAAAAGTGCCGGATTTGGAGATGGCAGTGAGAAGAGAGAGGAACCAGGAAGACTGCGTGCTGCTTTTGCTGATTTTCTGGCTCGCGAAACGGGCGATGCGTATGCCGGATGGTATGCCGGAGAATGTCAGAAAGACCTCGTGCAGGATGTGGAACTGCGCTTGTATCGCATGGTAAATCCGGCTACGTATGCGACAGACTTTCCTGCTTCTGCCCCGAAACTGAAATGGTATAAGGACATCGGTGAGGTGGTGATGCACAGTAACCTGGCGTCGACGGAAAATAATCTCAGTCTTGCTTTCCGTTCGAGTACGTTCGGCTCGGGAAGTCATACGCTGGCCGACCAGAACAGTTTTAACCTGCTGTATGGAGGGAAGGAGGTATATTATCACACAGGATATTATCTGAATTTTAGCGATGCACATAACCTGATGTCTTATCGTCATACAAGGGCACACAACAGCATTCTTGTAGATGGCATCGGACAGCCTTTTTCTACCGAAGGATACGGCATGCTGCTGCGTGCAGCCGGAGGAGAACATATCGGTTATTGTCTGGGGGATGCATCGCATGCATATTGCGGCATCAGTGAGGACCCTATGTGGATAGAAAGTTTTCAGAAAGCCGGTATTGAGCAGACACCTGAAAACGGATTCGGCGAAACTCCGCTGACCAAATATCGTCGTCAGATGATCATGCTCTATCCGGACATCGTGCTGATTTATGATGAGCTGGAGGCATCCCGCCCGGTACGATGGGACTGGTTGCTGCATAGCCCGACGGCGTTCGAATGGACAGACTCACAGAAACAGTTTACGTCGCATTTGCAAGATGGAGGAGTAGCTGTGGCTGCGATGTTTTGTGAGCATCCTTGTGAAGTGTCACAAACTGATCTTTTTGCGGTTCCTCCTACCTCTGTACCCAATGACCCGCAGTATCCGAATCAGTGGCATTTGACGGTTTCTGTGCCAGGGCAGGCAAAGTGTCGCCTTTTGACACTGGTACAGGTAAAGCCGGATGCAAAATCTGTTCAGCCAATAACGCAGGAGGGTGACTGCCTTCTTTGTGGTCCTTGGAAAATAGAGGTTAATTTGTCTTCCGAAAAGCCGGAAAATCTGTGTGTGACGAATACGGAATGTGGAGCGGTCTATAGTTACGGTTCCTCCAGTCCGTGGCTTGGAGGAAAGCCTTATTATCGTCAGTATCGTAATTCTTCGTTGCTTTATGATGAGGTGGACGGGGAGTTTACGGTGAGCGAGATGACTGATTGCACACCGGTTTCAAGTCGCTCCGGAGCCGCCTTCTGAAAACGCAAGTACGTTTCAAACAAAACGCAAGTGCGTTTTGAAATAATGAAATGAGAAAGTATAAACTATTATTATTCAGCTGATTGCAAAAAAAGAAGATTCGACAGGTTTTTATAGGGTCAAATCTTCTTTTTTATATGTTTTCTATTTAGGCAGATAAAGCTTTTTATTTTCTGTTATAATAGAAGGCTATCGGTTCATTTTTTAATTCTTTGGGTAATTCTACGGTTATTATTCCGTTTTTGCAGGTATGCTTTACTTTACGATTTCCTTTTATGAGGCGTATGGCTCCTTTGGGTTCATTGCCTTTCCAGGTAATGGTGGAAGGCAGTGTTTCTCCTTCGGGAAGTGCATACAGCGCATACAGCGTCTTGTGGTCTTTGGAAGTCGTAAACCATACATTTCCGTCGTTATAGTGAGGAGTGATTCTGGTTGCATAGATTGCCTTTCCATAACTTTTCAGCCATTCTCCTACCTGTCGGAGACAGATGGCGGCCTTTTCTTCTATGGTACCTTGTGGAGTGGGGCCTACTCCCAGCAGAAGTGCTCCCCCTTTTGCGGTTATCTCAATCAGGTTATTGATAATGGTTTGTGGAGATTTATATATACTGTTTTTTCTCCATCCCCATCCGTTAGCTAATTGTAGATTGCTTTCCCAAGGATAGTTCAGTTGTGTGGAAGGGATTCTCATTTCAGGGGTCGCATAGTTTTCGTTGCGTCCGGGCACTGTGCGGTCTACTGCAAGCATACCAGGCTGTTTCTGGCGTGCCTTGTCAATAATCCGGTCCAGGTGGATGTCTTGTCCGTTGTCAGGACGTACCTGGCCTCCGTCCAGCCATAAAATATCTATTTGGCCATAGCGGGTTGTCAGTTCGTCTATTTGTCTGGCTGTATATTCCTGGAATTTCCTCCACCATTCTTTATGCAGTTTTATTTGATAATTTACGTTTCTGTCTGGGGTTGCCATGTCCGGATTCCAATAATATTCACAATGCCAGTCCGGCTTGGAAAAATAGGCTCCTATCATAAAGTCTTTTTTGCGGAAGGCATCAAACACATGGTAGGCCACATCTTTCTTGGGGTTATTGCTAAAAGGACCATGAGCAATTGAAAACGAAGTGGTTTGAGTGTCGAACATGCAGAATCCATCGTGGTGTTTGGTGGTAAATACTACATATTTCATCCCTGCGTCTTTCATTATGTCGGCCCATTCTTCGGGGTTAAATTCTGTGGGGTTAAAATTATTGATCTGTCCCCAGTACCATTGCTTGAATTCTTCATAATTCATTTGAGGCTGAATGGATTTGCGGCGTTTCAAGAATCGTTCTTCAGAGCATAGCGGCCATGATTCGTTGATACCTTTTACCGAATATAGTCCCCAGTGGAACAATACCCCGAATTTCAAATCCTGCCATTGGTCCAGCTTTTGCAGTACTGCCTGGTCTTGAGGCCAGGTATAGGTCTTAGACATTACATGCACATCTGTTTGTTTTTTGTCTACGAACTGTTGTGCCTGTACTGTTCCGGTCGTAATGGCTAATGCCATTACGGTTCCGGTGATTAGGTTGAATCTTTTCATAAATAAAATCTATTAGTATTTGTTATTTGGCAGGTCCTGCACCTGTAAATTGAGGTTCATAGTCTGACATTTCATGTACGAGCCATTCTCCGTCAATCTTATCGTATAATACGGAAGAACCTTTTTCCAGCCGTTTGTAGGTGGTACCTCCAATCTGTACGTCGTCATTTCCCAGACTGAATGTGGCATTGTTGCGGGTATTGACAACCTGAAGTGAAGCCGGTTGTGTCGGGTCCAGTTCTGCCTGGATTTTCCATCGGCCACAGGTGAAGGTGTTTCCTTTTCGGATAAGTTCCGACATTTTCTGTCCGTCAGGAAGAATGCGAATCACAGTCAGGATGCGGTTGGCGGCACTTGGCTGGAAGGTAGCCGTGAGATGCCATTGGTTGACATATTTGCTTTCCTGCCCTTTTTTCATCTTTTTCGGGTCGGGCGGGCACACAAACTGGTCGGTCTGTGTGATTTCGCACGGCTGATTGCTGAACAGTTGTGCCACGGAAGAGAATTGTTTCTGCTCATAACGCGTGGTGAGTGTGGCATTTTTTCCGTCAATCTGGAATTGTACGGGACTATGCAGCAGCCAGTCCCAACGTACCGGACGGGATGCCTCCAGTTCATCATAAATCAGTACGATGTCCGGATGCAGCAGGAAGATGTGTCGACGGTATTTGGTCAGCGGAGTTTCGCCGAATCCGTTTTCAGGTGTCTGGGTAATGCCGGCTTTCTTGAAGTTTTCTATCCACATGGGGTATTCGCTGACACCGCAGTACGCATTCGAAGCATCGCCTACTGCATAGGTGATGGTCTCACCGTTCAGCATGCGGGTGATTTTTCCGTAGGCACGTGTGGTAAAGGGCTGTCCGATACCGTCCACAAGGATACTATTGTGCGCCCGTGTGTGACGATAGGACATCAGGTTATGTGCATCGCTGAAATTCAGGTAGTAACCTGTGGAACGGTACACCGGTACTCCTCTGAAGTGCAGGTTGAAGCTGTTCTGGTCGGCCAGGGTATGGCTTCCCGAACCGAAGGGGCTGGAACGGAAGCTCAGGAAAAGATTCCGGTTGGTATTCTGAAGGGCAGAATGGGCCACTACTTCTCCAATGTCTTCCAGCCAGAGGGCATTGCCTCGGTCTTCGGGCAATTGCTTGTTGTCGGAATAAATCTTTTCACTACGCGCCATGCGGTAGAGACGGAGCTCAAAGTCTCTTCTCAGGTCTCTTTGGCAGTGGTTGACGTACCAGGCTGCATACGGATTGCCTGTCTCACGGGCCAGAAAATCGGCAAAGGCCAGGCGCTGGCGGTCGGGTACCGGCTGGCGTTCGTTCCCGTCGCCGAATCCGGCACTCATGGTGCCTACAGGGAAAGTGTAGAGTAAGGCTTTTCCGGCATTCTGATACCACGGGTGTTTCAAGAAGTCTGTGCCTGTGAGGTAAGAGAACAAGCTGGGTACATAATACAATGTATGCGTATTTGCAGTGAAGTATCCTGTGCCGTTATGCCATTCTCCGTCGCGGTTGAAGCCCGATGCCGGAGCACGTGCTGTCCATACTTCATAGCAGTATTCCAGCATTTCGCGTGCCGTTTCATTCCGGTCGGCAAACATCAGGCCAATTTGCAGCATCTGACGGAAGCAGTGCTGCCAGTAGTGGTTGTTGAAGATGTGCGTCTCTTCATTGCCAGAACGCTGTACCATGTGATGGCCTTTGGCTACTTCGAAAATCATTTGTTCCATCTGCCGAAGTTCCTGTGGAGTAAACATGTCATGACAGGAATCGTACGCATACAGCAGGCTTTCAATCAGCTCGCCGGAATAGAAGTCATCCTTCCATAGTGTCTTGTCGGGTTTTGTACGGAGCAGATGGCGGGTGTAGGATACCATCTTCTGTGCGTATTGTGTGTCGCGAGTTAGCAGCCAGGCAGTCTGAAGCCATGCGACGTATGGATTATATTTGCGGATGTAGCGATACACATTGGGGTCAGTATCGAAATTTGATTTCATGGCAGTGGCCGCACGGCTTGTCATGTCTTTGTATTCGGGATGTGACGCGATTCGCTGAGGAGCCGTTTTCAGGTCCTTCTCTAAAAAGCAATATAAGCGCGGATACCCCTTAGGCAGGTTTTGGAAAAAAGCCTGGAAAGAAGGTGTCACAAACTGAGGTTCTTCTCCGCTTATCTGGAACTTCCAGACTGTACTCCATGCTTTTTTCTCTCCCTTGTCAGTCACGGAGCGAACCCGCCAGTACCAGGTACCTTTTTCCAGTATGCGGTGAGGGTTGAACATCAGCCACGGCTTCGGAGTGTCTGTCATTGTTTTTCCGGCAGGAAAAGTAGAGTCATTACTTAACTCAAATTGTATCACTGCCTCCGTTTTCATGCTTTTGGGAACAAGCAGGGGAGTAGGGTTTATGTACACCTGATGCTCTTTCTGCGGATAAGGAGTCTCGCGCACATTCTCATGCACTCGCACAAGAGATGTTTTTTGTGCCTGGATTTTATCCGGTCCGTACAAGATGGAGAGGCATAGGATAAATGCCATTCCATGAATAAGTAAAGAGTGTTTTTTCATTTTGATAACTACTGTTTAGGTTTTAGATGTGTTTGCAAAAATAGCTTCTACCTAAGTGTACGGACTTTCGTTTCTGTTTTAAAATATACCAAATCCGTGTTTTTCATGGAAAATGAGACAGATTTGATAATATATTCCACAGAAATGACCTTTCGGGATGAGCGAAACGCTTATTTTTGTATCTGTAAATATAAGAAGTAAAACTATGAGAGTCATTATTTCCTTGATTGTTTTTTTGCTGACGATGGCCGGACTGAGGGCTGCAGATAGAATCAACTTCTTCCACATCGGACTGGAGCAGGGGCTTTCTCAAAGTACGGTGGTAGACATTATTCAGGATAAGCGGGAAAACATGTGGATTGCAACTCATAACGGATTAAACCGTTATGACGGTTACGATTTTACGGTTTATCATCACAACGATGCCGATACGTCGAGCATTGCCAGTGATGTCATCCGTTCCTTGGCTTTGGATGAGTCTGGAAAAATATGGATTGGAACGGGAGCCGGACTGTCTTTATATAATCCTGAACTGGATATCTTCTATAATTATTTTTGTGTGTGCGAGGGGAAGAAACAGCAGGTGCTGGATGTGGCTTGCCTGGAGGAAGGGAATTTGCTGGTGGCTACAGATGCCGGACTGATGCATTTTGACAGTCGCAGCGGCGTGTTTAACAGCACGCAGATTCCGACAGAATTACAGAAAATAAGTCCCAGAACATTGGCCAGATACGGGGATGAAGTATATATAGGCTCTTACCAGGGCTTGTTTGTCTATTCATTGAAAGAAGAAGTGGTGCGTACTCTTCTCACGGGAGACTACAGTTTGTCACTCATACTGGCAATTCTGAAGGAAAAGGATAACCGCTTGTGGGTAGGCACGGAAGGAGAGGGACTGTACTGCCTGAATCCGGTGACAGGAGAATGTAGGAAATACAAGGACGGACGAGGGGGACTGAGCTCCAATTACATTCGTTCGCTGGCTCTGGATATGTCAGGAAATCTGTGGGTGGGGACATTGACTTCACTGAATGTGTACGACGAAAAAACAGACCGTTTCGTGGTGTATGACAGTAACCCGATGAAAGAGGGAAGCTTGTCGCAGACCTCTGTCCGGAGCCTGTATAAGGATACGCAGGGAGGTATGTGGATAGGAACCTATTTTGGTGGGCTGAACTATTACCATCCGCTTCGTCAGCGTTTTCATAACATTCGGAACGTGCCTTATCATAATTCACTGAATGATAATGTGGTGAGCTGTATCGTGGAGGATGATGAACGGAATATCTGGATTGGAACGAACAATGGGGGATTAAACCGGTATGACCTCGGGAAAGAATGGTTTACTTCTTATACGGTGGCAGACGGACTGCTGTCGAACGACATCAAGGTGATTTATGTAGATGAGCAAGCGAAGAGGGTGTATGTGGGAGCTCACGCTTCGGGTGGACTGAATGTGCTTGACTTGAAGACGGGGCGTATCCTTAGCTTTTTGCCGGAGGAAGGCTTGCAGACGGGAAGAGGTTTTTATGGCATTCTTCCAGAACCAGACGGAGAGCTGCTTTTAGGAGCTGTAACCGGAAGTATGGTGGCTTTTGTTCCCGGCACGGGTAAATTCCGCCGGCTGTCATTTTCAGACGGCAGGTTGCTGGAGAAGCGCATTATCACTTTGTTTCGTGATTCGCGCAGCCGTATATGGATTGGTACGCAGGAAGGGGTACGTGTGTATGAACGGAAAGGTGATGTATTGTCGGTTTGTCTGACTTTACCGGTGGGCAAAGGGTTGGAATATACCTCGGTCAATGTAATTCATGAGGGAACGGACGGAATCTTCTGGATAGGAACCCGTAACGGGGTTTATTGTTTCAATGAACAGAAGAAAGAACTGCGTCATCTTTCCGTAAATCAGGGACTTCCGGATAATGTAGTACACGGTATACTGGAGGATGCGGAAGATCATCTATGGTTCAGTACGGAGCGCGGGTTGTCATGCTACTCTCCGTCTTCCGGCGAGTTCCGTAATTTTACGGATATTGACGGCATTCAAAGCAATCAGTTTACGTCTTATGCCTATTGCAAAGGGAAAGACGGGCAGATGTATTTTGGAGGAGTGAACGGGATTACCGTGTTTAATCCGGCTGTGTTCCCGGAAAATCCTTATATCCCTTCGGTGGTGATTACGGAACTGTCTGTGTTGAACCGGCAGGTTCGTCCGGGAGATGTTACGGGAATTCTGTCACGCCACATCAGCGAAACGAAACAGATTGAATTACCTGCCGGACAGTCTACTTTTTCATTGCAGTTCTCGGTGGCCGATTATATTTCGGGCATGCACAACAAGTTTGCTTACCGGCTGGAGGGATATGAAGAGGAGTGGATATATACCGACCACATGAACCGCGGGGTTTCTTATTCCAATCTTCCTCCGGGCGATTATTGCTTTATGGTGAAGGTGGCCAATCGGGATGGTTTATGGAATGAGGTACCTACTCAGCTTCGGATTGTGGTATTACCGGCATGGTATGCCACCTGGTGGGCGAGACTGTGTTTCGTATTATTGTTCTTAGGAGTCGTAGCATTGATTTTCCGCTATTTATGGATTCGTAAAAGCATGAGGGTGCAGTTGGAGATGGAACGTCTTGACAAAGAACGGATGAAGGAGGTGAATGAAATGAAGCTTCGCTTTTTTATCAATATATCGCACGAGCTGCGTACTCCGCTGACTCTTATTGTAGCTCCGCTGCAGGAGGTGATAGGAAGAATCACAGACAAGAAAATCTTGTCGAAGCTGAAATATGTCAGTGACAGTGCCAATCGGCTGCTGCACCTGGTCAATCAACTGATGGATTACCGCCGGGCTGAACTGGGAGTCTTTCGTCTGAAGGTAAAAAAGATTATGTTGCATGCGGTGCTTCAGAACATATATCAGGTATATACCGGACTGGCAGAATCCAAACAGATAGATTATCGGCTGGATTCGGATTTGGAAGGGAGAGACGTGTGGTGTGATGAAAAATACATTGAATTGATTTTGAATAATTTGCTGTCGAATGCCTTCAAATACACTTCTGCCGGTGATTGTATCGTGCTTCGGGCCCGTGAAACATCAGGAAATCTTCTGCTGGAAGTGCAGGATACAGGAGCGGGCATTCCGGTAGAAAAACAACGGCTGATTTTCGAACGTTTTTATCAGGTGGATCAGGAACATGTAGGTAGTGGAATCGGTCTGTCGCTGGTGAAGCGTCTGGTAGAATTGCATCACGGTACGATTGAACTGGAGAGCAAACCGGGCGAAGGATGTGTCTTTTCTATTGTATTGCCTGCTTTGGAAACGGCTTATGCATCGGAAGAGATAGAGAACGTGGCTCAGGAAGGTTCGGAAACTTACCATTACTCAACAAATACATCGGAGATGTATCTGATGGATGCCGGGGGGGATAGGATAGAGACCGGAGAATCAGTGGAACCGGAAGAAGTGGAGGAAGGGAAGAAGTCGTGTGTGTTGCTGGTGGAGGATAATACCGACATTCAGGCATATTTATCTGAAGGACTCTCTGCGTATTTCCGGGTATTGCGGGCCAATAACGGGAAGGAAGCATTGGAAATATTGGAAGAAAATGAGGAAGTTAATCTGATTCTTTCGGATGTCATGATGCCAGTGATGGATGGAATAAAGTTGTGCAGACAGGTGAAGCGAAACTTGAAGTATTGTCATATCCCTCTCATCATGCTTTCTGCCAAATCGGATGTGAAAGACCAGTTGGAAGGTTTGCAGACAGGTGCGGATGATTACATACCGAAGCCTTTCTTGCTGGAAATGGTGGTTGCCAAGGTCCGTAACCTGCTCCGTACATACCGGCAGGCCGTGGAACATTATTCGAAATCCATGGAGATTGAACCGGAAAAGGTGGCATTGAATCCTTTGGATGAAGAGTTCTTGCGCAAGGCGATGGAGGCTGTGAAGCGTCACCTAGATGATATCTCTTTCTCTGCCAATGCTTTTGCCAGTGAAATGAATATGTCACGCTCGACCCTACACTTGAAAATGAAGGCTGTAACCGGAGAAAGCACAATGGATTTTATTCGGAAAATTCGCTTTGGAGAAGCTTGTAAGCTGTTGAAGGAAGGGCGTTACAACGTGACGGAAATCAGTGAAATGGTAGGTTTCAATACGCCGTCTTATTTTGCAACGAGCTTCAAGAAGTATATGGGTTGTCTTCCGTCTGAGTATGTGAAGACGGGAGAATAAAAATGTAGCCCCACAAGAATCACAGCGGGGCTACAAGTCTTATTTAAAGTGTTAAAGTGTCTCTGAGAGCGAGGACAGCAGCATAATGAGCAGCACAGCCGCAATAGCCAGTGAAATGAAGGTAAAGACAGCTAGGAAAACGGTTGTCTTGACAAATGTACGTATCCATCCCCGGCGGTATACCGTGTGCAGGGAAATGTAGGTGTACACAAACATGCCTGTTACGAAGATAAGTAGAGTATACATCGGCATGTTTCCTTTAAACGATTCCATAAAAGTGTCACTTGTCAGCACGGGTACCAGTGGAATAGGAATCAGTATCAGAAACACGGTGTTCAGGTGGATGGCATGTACGAAATGCCACATGTAGGGGAATTTGGCTTTCCGGAACATTCCTTGTAGAAGCCAGGCAAACAAGGGCAGAAGGAACATCATGTAGAGCGGAGTCCACTTGGATAGGTCTCCAAAAAACTGGTTGAGAAATGACTCCTGACGAAGTTGTTGTGCTTCATCGCTGTGGTCTTCTTTCCATTCGTATACGGGAGTAAGGGCGGTACCGGTGGAGTCTACCTGAAAGTGGCGTGCAGCTTGCAGGGATTCAGAGGTAATCTCTTCTTCCTCGACAAAGTCATCCAGGTACTCACCTTTTACTTTTTTGAGATTCAGAATGGTATTCAGGTCTTTTTGTCGGAGAGTGGTTTCATGCAGGCAGGAGTCAGCCACGATTCGGGGCATTCGCACGTAGGAAAGAGAGAAACGGTCGTCCAGTTGTTGTACCTTGAACAACTCCTCGGCCTTTTCTACTCCTCTTTCCTGAAAGGCTTTCACTAACTCAGGACCTTGGTATACATACACACATGTGTCGGGCAAGGTAGCAGACGATTTGAGTTGTGCTACGATTCCGTCGTTGATATTGAGGGAGCTTACCGCCTGCAATGCCTGGTTGGCCTTGTCGGAAGCCAGCATGAAAAAGAGGGTGAAGAAGACCACAGAGATGCACATGTAAAGGCGGAAAGGATGCACGTAGGAGTTGATTTTCCCGGCATTGAACTCGTTGGTCAGGAAACCCGGGCGGGTGAACATGAGCCACAAAGTTTGCCAGATTTTGCTGTCGAACTGGTAGACATTTTCAAAGTATTGCTTGAAATATTTCCAGAACGGCTGGTAGATGTCGAGGGCATATTGTCCGCAGCAATGGCAGTACATTCCTTCCAGTTTGGTACCGCAGTTCTTACAATAGGTGTATGCGGGTACGGTTTTTTTTGCGGATTCGCTGGAGGCGTTTCAGTTCGATGAGCCGCATGATTCGGCGTTTTCTTTTTTTCAGTTCCTGTCGCATCCGGGCAAGAAAGCCCATTTTCTGCTGTGTGTTGTGTGTGGTATTCTCCATGTCAGTAAAGATGAATAATCAGTGGTATTTTGACACAAAAGTACGTTGGGGAAATGAATTTTGCAAATATTTATAGGAAAAGCCGTATGGAAGGTCTACTTTTCTATTGCGTTCTGAAAGGAATAAAAAAAGCAGTTATATTGTTTCCTTCTGTGTTTTGTAGTTCTTGGGAATCAATATAACTGCAATAAATACCTTTGGGGTATGTGGGGGAGTGTTAACCGATTTTGCTTATCTTTTTCAGTTTTTCTTCATCGATAAGTTTTATCTTTCTTCCGTCAATGATAATCAGTTTCTCGGCGGCAAAGTTCGACAATGTACGGATGGCGTTGGAAGTGGTCATGTTGGAAAGGTTGGCCAAGTCTTCTCTCGAGAGGTAGATGCTCAGCGTGCATTGGTCTTCTTCCACTCCGTAGGTTTCTTTCAAGAAGAGCAATGATTCTGCCAGACGTCCGCGGATATGCTTTTGAGTGAGGTTCACTGTCCTTTCATCGGAGATGCCTAAATCCTTCGATAATTGTTTGATAAAAAACATGGCCAGTTCCGCATTTTCCATAATCAATTGGACAATGATTGGCATGGGAATCAGACACATGGTACAAGGTTCAAAGGCAGCTGCGGCGGTTACGAAATTTTCTTCCGCAAAATATGCACGGTAAGCGAAGTATTCTTTGTTCTTGATGACGCGGATAATCTGGCTTCTTCCTCCTACACCGTCTTTGTAAATTTTGACTTTGCCGTTCAGCAGGCACATCAGATTCTCGGGAGTCTCTCCTTCACAGTAGATTGTTTCATTTTTCTTGTATTTTTGAATGGTGAAGTTTTGAGCGAGCAGTTCGCGTTGTTGCTGGGTCAATGGTTGCCATAAATCTGGTATACTTTCGGCAATCTCAGCTTCTGTTAATTCCTTTTTTACCATAAATGTTCCAAAACCATGTTATTTAGCACAAAGATAGAAAGAAAAATTGAAAATATTCTTTTTTCATTGTAAAAAATACCCTTAAAACAAGGCTTTGTTATATATTTGCTTTGGATATGCGAAGACTGAAAAGCTTATATGTGGTTTTGTGGGGACTGCTGGCAATCTGTTTGTTGGTTGGTTTTCCTCGTCAAGGCATGGCACGTGACAATGCTCCGTCGCTTCCTTGGAAACCGCTTGTGGCTGATTCCATTCTGGAACACATGTTTCATGCCGCTTCCATCTATTCGCGTGAGGTGAAAAGTTACAAGGCTGACTTGTATTTGAAAGGCCATCTCACGGTGCACAAGCAGAACCGTATCATTCGTTACGTACCTTCCATGTTCCGGTTGGAAAAAGGGATAAAAGATTATCTTCACGAATCAATCAGTGAACTTCAGTATACGGCTCCAGGGCTTATCGACCGTAAAGTCCGGGCTATCTCTACTACTTTCCCCAGTTATAAGGGGCAGATTTTCGATGTGATAGATTACATGAAGTTTAATATTTATGCTCCTTCATTGATGGGTAACAAATTATTGTCGCCGTTGAGTGAGAAGGCGCGAGTTCATTACCGTTATTTGTTGGAGAGTGTGGAACACAGGTTGGGAGGAGAGTGGTATTGTATCCGAGTGGTGCCCCGTTACCGGAGTACACAGCTTGTGGAAGGGGTGTTGTGGCTTTCTTCTACCGACTGGACCATCCGGAAGATGAGTTTAAGGGGGCGTTATGACCTGATTCATTTTCATCTGAGCATGCAGATGGGGGAGGAGGACGAGACTAAATATCTTCCGATATTAATGAATTTGGACTTGAATTTCAAATTCTTGAAGAATCATCTGGAAATGAAGTATACGGGCTGGATGCGCTATTCTTCCGTGGTGTTCCGACAGCCGGGGGAGGAGTGGATTGTAAAGAAAACAAACGAACATAATCTTTCCAACTCCTATACGCTGACGTGTGATACCAGCCGGCTGGTGGTGGAGAGGGATTCGTTCAATCGTATCCGTCCGATTCCTTTGTCGTCGGAAGAAGATTCGCTGTATCTGCAGGCTGATGAGAGAAGCCGTCAGAGAGCAGCCGATACCCTGATGACCGAGCCTACGAAATTTAAAAAGAATATGGTGTTCCTCGGGCAGATAGGAGATGCGTTGATCAGCAGTTACGATATTGATATGTCGAGAATAGGAAGTATTAGCTGTTCGCCGATTATCAATCCGTTGTTGGTCAGTTATAGCCATCGGAATGGAATTTCCTACCGGCAAGTGTTCAAATACAACAAACTGTTTCATGACGGACGTCTGTTGCGTATCGCTCCCCAGATTGGTTATAATTTTACCAAGAAGGAGCTCTATGCCAAGGCAGATGTAGAGTATATTTACAATCCCCGCAAACTGGGGTCTATTGAAGTGCATGCCGGAAACGGTAACCGGATTTACAGTAGTGTGGTACTTGACCAGCTGAAGGAAATGCCGGACAGTACTTTCTCGTTCGAAGGACTGGAACTGGACTACTTTAAGGATGTGTATGTGGATATGTCGCACAACATCGAGTTGTGCAACGGTCTGAAACTGGGTACGGGTCTGGCCATGCACTGGAGGTATACCAAAAGTACGCCGGAAGTAGAGGCCCGCGTACGTTCCCGCTACAACAGTTTTGCTCCCCGTATCCGGTTGGAATGGACACCGGGAATGTATTATTACATGAACGGCAACCGAAAGATCAACGTGGGTTCGTTTTTCCCGACCTTTATGCTGGACTATGAACGAGGAATCAGGTTGCTGAAAAATTCGGGGACGTATGAGCGTATCGAATGTTCGGTGGAACAGGTTATCCGTCTGAAAAATGTCCGTTCAATTGCCTACCATATCGGAGGCGGAATGTTCACCAACCAGTCGGACATGTATTTCGTGGATTACGTACACTTTGCCAACCTGAATCTTCCGCAAGGTTGGAACGATGACATTGGAGGAACTTTTCAGATGCTGGACGGACGTTGGTACAATGCGTCCAGTCATTACATTCGTGGAAACATGACCTTTGAAGCACCTTTCATCTTTCTTTATCCGGTAACTCGTCTTCTGTCTTTTATTCAGAAAGAACGAATCTATGCAGGCGTTCTGTTCATGCCCCACCTGAATCCTTACCTGGAATTTGGATACGGTTTTGCCACCCATCTATTTGATGCCGGTGTGTTTATCGGAAATGAAAAAGGTAAATTTACCTCCGTGGGATGTAAATTTACCTTCGAGTTATTCAATAAGTAAGCTATCTGTTTAAATCAAATCAGCTCGTCCGAGGTGTAGCCTTTCGGCAGCGGACGGCAGTTGTAGCCTGAAGCCATGATTTCTCCATAAGCTCCGGCCGAGCGCAGGGCAATCAGGTCGCCGCGGTGTACCTTGTTCAAGTCGATGGCCTTGCCGAACACGTCGGATGATTCACAGATAGGCCCTACCACGTCGTAAGTCTCTACCGGTTCTTCCGAAGTCAGGTTTTCAATCTTGTGGTAAGCCTGGTACAAAGCCGGACGAATCAGGTCGGTCATACCCGCGTCTACGATGGCAAACTGCTTGTTCGTACCCTGTTTCACGTAAGTCACTTTGGTGATGAGGCTTCCGCATTGTCCCACTACCGAGCGTCCCAGCTCAAAATGGAGTGTCTGTTGCGGGCGCAGGCGCAGGTGCTTGTGATAGGTAGCGAAGTACTCGGCGAAGTCCGGAATCGGCTGGCGGTTTGGATGTGCATAGTCGATGCCCAGTCCGCCTCCCACGTTGATGTGTTCCACGATAATCTGGCGGGCATAAAGTTTTTCCTGCAGTTCGTTCACACGGTTGCAGAGCGCCACGAAGTCGCCCATGTCCAGAATCTGTGAGCCAATGTGGAAATGCAGTCCCACGAACTTCACGTTTTTCATCTCCAGTGCCAGGTCGATGATGTGGTCCATGTCCTGCATGCTGATGCCGAACTTGTTTTCTGCCAGACCGGTAGTGATGTTGGCATGCGTATGCGCACCTACATCTGGGTTGATACGGAACGCCACGCGGGCAATCTTGTTCTTTGCCGCAGCCAGTTCGTTGATGACCTCCAGTTCCGGAATGGACTCTACGTTGAAGCAGAAAATGTCATAATCCAGTCCCAGATTGATTTCCTTGTCGGTCTTTCCCACGCCGGCATAGACAATCTTGCTGGCCGGGAATCCAGCCTGGATGGCTGCCTGGATTTCACCACCGCTCACACAGTCGGCCCCCAGTCCGCTTTCGCGGATGATACGCAGGATTTTAGGATTGGCATTGGCTTTTACGGCATAATGCACGCAGAATTTATTGTATTTCCCTGCTTCTTCCTTGATTTTGTCCAAGGTTTCACGCAGCAGGTTCGCGTCATAAAAATAAAACGGAGTTTCAAGTTCGCTGAAACGCGCTATAGGAAAATTAGCTTTCATGTGGGTTTAGTTGTTTTGTTTGATTAGGATGATAAAAAAGCGGACGATGCGGTTTTGCCCGTATCCTCCGCTTTCTGCTGTATAAAAATGTATTTTATTTCTTGTTGCCGTTGAACAGCACGTCACTCAATGACTGGAGTGCTCTCTTCTTGTCTGCTTCACGAATCAGGAAAGAGATGTTGTAGTTGCTTCCGCCGAATGAGATCATACGTACCGGGATTTCGCGCATGGCATCGAGTGCCTTTGCTTCAAAACCTACGTTTTCCCATTCCAGGTCGCCCACTACGCAAACGATACACATGTCGTGGTCTACCGTAACGGTACCGTACTTCTTCAGGTCGTTCACAATCTCATTCAAGTGCTTCGTGTTGTCGATAGACATGGACACACCTACTTCAGATGTGCAAACCATATCGATGGCTGTCTGATAGCTTTCGAAGATTTCGAACACCTTGCGCAGGAAACCATGAGCCAGCAGCATACGGCTGGATTTGATTTTGATGGCCGTGATGTTGTCCTTGGCAGCAACTGCCTTGATTTTTCCCTTTTCCGTGTCGTTAGAAATCAGCGTACCTGGAGCCGACGGTTCCATGGTGTTCAGCAGACGTACCGGGATGTTGGCATATTTGGCCGGCTGGATGCAGGTGGGGTGCAGAATCTTGGCACCGAAGTAAGCCAGTTCGGCAGCCTCCTCGAAGTGCAGCTGACGGACAGGAGAAGTCTTGTCCACCACGCGCGGGTCGTTGTCGTGCATACCGTCGATGTCCGTCCAAATCTGGATTTCAGACGCGTTGATGGCTGCACCGATCAGAGAAGCTGTATAGTCGCTTCCGCCACGCTGCAAGTTGTCGATTTCACCGTACGCATTGCGGCAGATGAATCCCTGCGTGATATAAATCTCATAGCCCGGATTGGCTTCCAGCTGTGCGTTCAGTTTCTCGCGGATGTACGTCAGGTCCGGTTCACTGTTTTTGTCCGTGCGCATGTATTCCAATGCCGGAATCAGTACCGCCTTCACGCCCTGTTCGCACAAATAGTTTGTCACCATGTTTGTAGAGATGATTTCCCCCTGTGCCAGGATGACTTTTTCTTCAAAAAGCGTAAATATGTCTTTCGTGTAAGAACGAATGTAATCAAAAACCGATTTTACGAAATCCAGTGTTTTCTGTTTATATTCTTCGGTAGAATACAACTCATCAATGTGCTGTTTATATTTAGATTCCAATCTATTGATGATTTCATTTGCACCTTCTGGATTTTTCTTGTACAGATAATCCGAAATTTCAACCAATGTGTTCGTCGTACCCGACATGGCAGACAGGACTACAATTTTCTGTTCGCCGTCATTGATTAATTTGGCCACATCCTTCATTCTTTGTGCGGAACCTACGGATGTACCTCCAAACTTTAAAACTTTCATTTTACGTTTCGAATTTAAAATGTTTTATAATTAATTATTTTCGGGAGCAAATGTAGTAATAAAAACCCTATTTTAAGTTCATTTTGGCAAAATTCCTTTTACTCCTTTGTCTTTTTTATGAATTGCCGGTTTCTGTCAGGCGATGGCACTCACATTTGTACACTTTTCCCGGGTATTCCGACAGCAGGTTCAGGTTGTGCGTGGTCATGATGATGGCCGACCCTTGCCGGCAGATCTCCTGCAACAACTCCACGATGTGCCGACCAGTTTCTACGTCAAGGTTGCCCGTCGGTTCGTCGGCCAGGATAATGTCCGGTTTGTTCAGGATGGCCCGGGCGATGACGATACGTTGCTGTTCACCTCCCGAAAGTTCGTTAGGCATTTTATAGCCTTTGTTTTCCATGCCTACCTGTTGGAGTACCTCGTTGATACGCGTTTCTATTTCCGTACGCTTTTTCCATCCGGTAGCTTTGAGCACGAATTTCAGGTTCTCGTATACGGTACGGTCGGTCAGCAGTTGGAAGTCTTGAAACACGATACCCAGTTTCCGGCGCAGGGGAGGGAGGTCTTTTCTTTTCAACTGACGGATAGAGTATCCCATCACCTGGGCCTCTCCGTCGTTGATTTCCACTTCTCCATAGAGTGTTTTCAGAAAAGTGGATTTTCCGCTGCCCACCTTCCCGATAAGGTAGATGAATTCTCCCTTCTTCAGCTCAAAGTTGATGTCTGAAAGAATTTCCTGTCCCTGCAGGCTGATGCTGACATGCTGGTATGTGATAAGCGGTTGTTCTTCCATGCGTTACATTAATGTTTTTTCCAGTTCGCGCTGTGACGTTCTTTCAGTTCGCGGGCCAGGTCTTCAATGCGGTAGCCTTTGTAGGTGAGCAATACAATCAGGTGGTACAGCAGGTCGGCTCCTTCGTAAATCAACCGTTCGTCGGTACCGTTGCAGGCCTCGATGACTGTTTCCACTGCCTCTTCGCCCACTTTCTGCGCCATCTTGTTGACGCCTGAATTGAACAGGCTGGTCGTGTAGGATTTTTCCGGCATCTCCTGGCGGCGTCGGTCGATGAAATCCTGCAGCTCTTTCAGGAACATGATATCCTGTTCGTTCTTTTCCCCCCAGCAAGTGTCGGTGCCGGTGTGGCAGACAGGGCCGTCCGGGTGTACCATGATGAGCAGGGTGTCGTTGTCGCAGTCTGCCTTAATGGATACCACGTGCAGGAAGTTGCCGCTCTGTTCGCCCTTGGTCCACAGACGGTTTTTCGTACGGCTGAAGAAAGTCACCTTTCTCGTTTCCACGGTCTTTTCGTAGGCTTCCTTGTTCATGAAGCCCAGCATCAACACTTTCTGTGTGTAGTTATCTTGGATGATGGCCGGAATCAGGCCATTCATTTTCTCGAAATCCAGTTCCATAATTCTTTATTTTTATATATAATGAGTGTTTTTATCTGCGCACGGTAACGCCTTCTTTGCAAAGGTAATCTTTTAATTCGGGAATCCGTATCTCTCCGAAGTGAAAAACGCTGGCTGCGAGCGCCGCGTTGGCTTTTCCCAGCGTAAATGCATCGCGGAAGTGTTCTTTTTTACCGGCACCTCCCGAAGCGATGACCGGGATGGTCAGTCTGTCGGCCAGTTCAGCCAGTGCCTCATTGGCATAGCCTTCCTTCACCCCGTCGTGGTCCATGCTCGTGAACAGGATTTCTCCTGCGCCCCGGCGGTTGGCCTCTTCCGCCCATTCCATCAGGAACCGGTCGGTCTTCAGCCGTCCCCCGTTGAGGTAACATTTCCAGCCCTGCGGAGTCTGGCGCGCATCGATGGCCACCACGCATACCTGTGAGCCGAAATGGAGAGCAATGTCATCAATGAGCTGCGGGTTGCGGAGGGCAGAGGAGTTGATGGACACCTTGTCCGCTCCGGCGTTCAGAAGCCGTTCCACGTCGCTCAGTTCATGGATGCCGCCTCCCACCGTAAACGGGATATTGATTTCTGCCGAGATGCGTTTCACCAGTTCCGTAAATGTTTTCCGCCCTTCATGGCTGGCCGTAATGTCCAGGTATACCAGTTCGTCTGCCCCTTGTTCGCTGTACGCCTTTCCCAGTTCCACCGGGTCGCCGGCCTGCCGCAGGTTGACGAAGTTGGTTCCCTTTACTGTCTGTCCGTCCTTGATGTCCAGACAAGGTATGATTCTCTTTGCTAACATAGTTTTGTTTCTTGAATAAGTTTTAAGGAAGGAAAGCCTTCAAGTCGTTCAGGGTGATGCGTCCCTCGTAAAAAGCCTTTCCGAATACCACCGCCGGGATGCCGGCCTCTTCCAGCGCTTCAATGTCCTTCATGCCGCTGATACCTCCGCTGGCAATCAGGTGCAGGTCGGGATGAGCCTGGATAATTTCCTTGTACAAGTCGATGGACGGTCCGTTGAGCATGCCGTCGCGGGAGATGTCCGTACAGAGCACTTTCGTGGCCCCTTTCTTGATGTATTCGTCGAGGAACGGCATCAGCTCCATCCGGCTGCATTCCAGCCAGCCGTTCACGGCGATTTTTCCATCCTTGGCATCCGCTCCCAGGATAATCCGTTCGCTACCATAGGCCTCCATCCATCGGCTGAACGTGTCCGGCTCCTTCACGGCGATACTGCCCAAGGTAACCATCTGCGCCCCGCTCTCGAAAGCGATGTGCAGGTCTTCGTCACTTTTGATGCCTCCGCCGAAGTCGATGGTCAGTGAGGTCTGTCCGGCCAATGCCTCCAGTACCTTGTAATTTACGATGTGTTTGGAAGCCGCTCCGTCCAGGTCCACCACGTGTAGCCGACGGATACCGTGTGCCTCAAACATCTTGGCCACTTCCACCGGGTTCTCGTTGTACACCTTTTTCGACTGGTAGTCTCCTTGTGAAAGTCGTACGCATTTGCCGTCGATGACATCGATGGCAGGAATAAGTTCTATCATAGGATGTTCTTATGCAAATTGAGTGAAAGATTAAAGATTCAGAAAGTTGCGCAGGATACATTCGCCCACCTTGCCGCTCTTTTCCGGGTGGAACTGGGTGGCATAGAAGTTGTCCTTGTGCAGTGCCGCACTGAACGGAGTGATATATTCCGTAGTAGCCGCTGTAAACTCGTTGACCGGCACATAGAAACTATGGACGAAATACACGAATTCTTCCTCCTTGAGTCCCTGGAACAGCGGGCTGCGGAGATGCGAAAGCGTGTTCCATCCCATGTGGGGCACTTTGTCCTCTGGATGGGTTGGCTGGAATTTCTTCACTTCCGCGTCGAAGATGCCCAGACAGTCGACGTCTCCTTCCTCGGAATGGCGGCAGAGCAGCTGCATGCCCAGGCAGATACCTAACACCGGTTGCTTGAGGTCCTTGATGAGCTGGTCCAGTCCACATCCCTTCAAGTAATCCATGGTGGTGCGTGCTTCGCCCACTCCCGGAAAGATGACCTTGTCGGCACTGAGCAGTGTTTCCTTGTCGTGGGTGATGATGGGTTCCACGCCCAACCGCTTCAGGGCACAGTCTACCGAGAAAAGGTTGCCGGCATTGTATTTTATGATGGCGATTTTCATTCTGTACTATTTTTTTTGTAGAAAAATTGTTTTTGCAAAAGTAACGAATTATAATCAATCTCCTAATAAACGCAACGAAAAGTTTGTCGCTTACTTTCTTTTTCTGACAAGATGGAGTGGGATGGCCCTCTTTTTCTTATTTTTCATCTTTCGTCTGTGAGACTTCTGCTGAATTTTTTTTCATGAAGCTATTGCAGGTTCAAAAAATTGTACTACCTTTGCAACCGCAATCGAGAGAGAAAGCAACGAAAGAAAAACTTAATGGTGCGTTAGTTCAGTTGGTTAGAATACATGCCTGTCACGCATGGGGTCACGGGTTCGAGTCCCGTACGCACCGCTGAGACTCAAGGACAACTGAGAGTCTGAAAGTGACAAAGTCCACAATTCCAATGAATTGTGGACTTTTTTTATGTCTTGTAAGTACCAATCCAAGGACATCAAACAGCCCACTTCGGACAAAGTTCCGTTACTAAATCGTTACAGAAAAACCGACGTCTGATTATTGTAACGATTTTCATGCTAACTCGCTGATTTTTCAGCTGTTGTCTTAATTCTTTCTGCTCATAATTCAATTAATGACATTTCCTTTGTGAGATTGTGTAACGATTGTAACGAAGGATATAAAAACAGATGCAGTTATGAGCAAATTCAGGTCCTTTCTGGGAAATCTAAAAAAGATTCTGAAATATGTCTTTTACTTGATTGTCCAATAGAAATTGACGACCTTTACTTGGGGAAAAGGAAAAAAGAATAAATTGCTTCTGTTTCTGGCCTTCTGATTATTATTATTGATTTTTAGCGAATTATCCATGCTATGTATGGGGATTGGAAGATTTGTCATTGTCGGCCGATGGAATTTGTTTAATCAGATATTTTTATTATCTTTGCGAAGGATAATTAAAAAAGCTGTATCTGATTGATACACAGAATGGAATTGAAGAGTATATGATTTTAGGTAACGATTTAGCGACATTCAGAATGCTCTGACCTGCTGCGGTTTACCTCATAGCTTCAAACAACTCTTTCGTACTTGCAAAGATACTTTTTTTATCCTATACCGCCAAATCATTACCGGTTTTTTAGGGATTTTGCCATTACCTTGTTCTGAAAACGGCTTCCGGCTTGATGTGCGCAAGCCCATTTCAGAAGCGGCACAAGCGAAGAAAAGCCCACGACGACCACAATGTCACAAGTGACACTGCCATCGTCGCGGGCATTTCTTTTATGTGCTTGTGCAGAACGGACAAGTCCGTTTTCATCCATTTCCTTTTTTCGTCTCCATTTGGCACGGAAATGCCGCCGGATACAGGACACGTAAACGTGAATCTGCACCTGCGACTATTTCCGGCTGTTGTATCTTTCTTGTCCCCAAACCGTCTTGCCCCACTTTTGCCGGACCGGGCAATGGCAGGCAAGACCATTTGAAGACAAATGCCGCCGGAAGAACATCTGCAAGCGCAAGCCATGCACGCATGACAATGACGCTTGCAGGACTTCTGTCACGGCGGCACGAAAGCGTTGCTTTCCCCTTGTCCGTTGCACTGCCCTTTGTTTTTTTCCTGTGGCGCATCGCGCCATCCCACACTCTTTCCCTTTTCCTTTCCGCCTCTCCAAAAGTATGCCAATGTTCCCATGCCGCCATTCCAGACGGCATCAGTGGTCATTTTCGTTGCAGGGGCAAAGGTAATTCCGGGATTGTACGGGGCTGCAAGGTCGGGCCGCCTTGCGGTTGCCTGGAAAAATCTCCACCCTCGCAGGCTCAGGTAGTATTTTGTCCGGCAAACCTTGCATCCCCGAATCCCGACCTTTGAGAAGCCCCCGAAACGAAAACGACCGATGCGCGGTCGGAAGACGTCACAAGAGAACATCGGACATACGGAGAGGCGAAAAGAAAAAGGACTCGACCCGACCTCACCAACCGAACAAGACAAGTAACAACAACTTAAAATTTGGAAGATATGAGAATGACATTGAGCGACATCGGAAAGGCATTGTGGAGGGCATTATCCGCAATCGTAAGGACGGCATCGGACATCGCCCTTTGCGCAGGAGGCTTGGCGGTAGGCATCGCAGGGGAAATCCTGCTGGGTGTGTTGAACTTCATGTTCGGCATCATTATAGTCCTGCTTTCAATCGTGGCGACTATCGCAATTTTCATTTGGCTATTAACCCTTTAATTCATACAGACATGGCGAAAAGACACAGCAAGACGGCAGCGCAGCAGTGCAGGTATTACGAGGTGGACAACATCTTCGAGTACATGGTGGAAACCTACATCAACGGCAATTTCACTTCATTCAGAAGGCTTTACCACGAGTTGGACAAGGAAACGAGAAAGGGCTTCATCTATTTCCTCATCGTGGAATGTCCGCCCCGATACCACATCGAGATTTTGCAACAGACCGTTTAATCATTCAACACTAAGCGTATGGACACATTCAACTTTTATCAGGACTGCAAGGTTACCTGTTGGGAACGTACCCGTTTCTCCATCAAAGCAAACAGCTACGAAGAAGCGAAAGCCATAATCCTTTCGTGGAAAGACAAGGACGTGAACAGCCGTATCGGCATTGACAAGGATATCGTTTATTCCGACTACGAGTTGAACCCCGAAACAGTGGAAGGACTTTCCCCATCAGAGAACGGCAATAATCCGACAATGGAAATCTATGGTGAAGCAGACGAGTTGTTATATGACAATATGAATATGGAGGACGGGATATGAACAAGACAACGGAAAAGATACCCACATGGAGTTTGGGATACATCATCAACGGAGATACAACGGGACTGACGGACGAGGAAATCCGCATGATTGACAAATGGCAGAGCGAGTGGAACGTGCAGGTTGTTTCACCCCTCACGGACGAGGAAGGCAAAGCACAGCCCTACTTTTCACATTACCCCCTTTTCGGACCTCCTGCCGAAGTGGAGGACTGCGAGATACTTTACACGAATGACAACATCTAAAATATGACGATATGAGCAAGACAACAGACCATTTCAAGCGGACAATCCAAGCCTATCTGGACAGCCGTGCAGCGGAGGACAAGCTGTTTGCAGCCAGTTACAACAAGCCGTACAAGAACATAGACGAGTGCGTGACCTATATCCTCAATTGGGTGAAGAACAGCGGATGCAATGGCTTCACGGACGGGGAAATCTACTCCCAAGCCGTCCATTACTATGACGAGGACGACATCGAAGTCGGCAAGCCCCTGCAATGCCAAGTGGTGGTGAACCATGCGGTGGAACTGACGGACGAGGAAAAGGCGGAGGCAAGGCAGCAAGCCATCCGCCAATACCAAGCCGAGGAACTGCGCAAGTTACAGAACCGGAACAAGGCTAAGGCGAGCCAAAAGACAAACGCACAACAAGTTGAACTTTCATTATTCTGACCCTATGAAACCCAAAACACCCATACAGAAAGAAATCATCCGTTTGAGCGCAAAACTCCCCGAACTGACAAAAGCACAGCGCACCTACGCTTTCCGCCATTGCTTCAAGCACTACGGCAAGCGCAACGCAAAAGGCGTCATCACCTGCACGGAGTGCGGACACGCATGGAAGAGCGGGCACAGCCTTGCCGATACCATTTGCGGATGCACCTGCCCGAACTGCGGAACGGAACTTGAAATCACGGACACCCGAAAGAGGGTGTTCGTGGACAATGAGTATTTTTCCATCATCACCACCTGCAAAGGCTACCAGGTGATACGCTTCTTTCTCGCCAAGAGCCGTCAGAAAGTCGGGCAGAAGGCGGAGTATTCCATCTGCGAGGTGGCACAGCGGTGGATTGCGCCCGACGGCAGGTCGGAAACGGTGGCGCGGTTGCGTGGCATGTCAATCCTCTACTATGACTTGTGGATAGAGGACAGCCCGATGGAAATACGCAAGAACAATGGACACAGAGTGTACGACATAGCCCCCGTCTGCACCTACCCACGTCAGCGAATTATCCCCGAAATCAAGCGCAACGGCTTTGACGGCAATTTTCACGGCATATTGCCTTACGACTTCTTCAAGACAATCCTTTCGGACAGCCGAGCGGAAACATTGCTGAAGTCGGGGCAATACCCGATGCTTTCTTACTACCTGCGCAACCGCTTTAACATGTCGGAGTATTGGCAGTCGGTGAAAATCTGCATCCGCAACGGCTACACCATCCAAGACGCTTCGATGTGGCGTGACATGGTGGACTTGCTGCGCTACTTAGGAAAAGATACCAACAGCCCGAAGTATGTCTGTCCGCAAAACCTCAAAACCGAACACGACAAGTTGGTGCGGAAAAGTGAACGGCAAAGGGAGCGTGAAAAGACGGAAAAGGAACGGCAGGAGGCATTGGAAAACGAGAAGGACTATCTGAAAGCCAAAGGGATGTTCTTCGGACTGACGTTCACCGACAACCTCATCCTTGTCAAGGTGATAGAGAGTGTGGCTGAAATGTTTGCCGAAGGCAGGGCGATGCACCATTGCGTGGGGCAATACCACAAGAGAGAGGACTCCCTTATCCTTTCCGCCACGATTGACGGAGAGCGCATTGAAACGGTGGAAGTGGACTTGCGGACGCTGAAAGTGGTGCAGAGCCGTGGCGTATGCAACTCCAACACCGAATACCACGACCGCATCATCAAGCTTGTGGAGGACAATGCCGAGCAGATACGGCAGCGGATGAATGCGGCATGATTGTATAACAACCTAATAATTACAGATATGGAAGTGAAAATAGAAAATCTGATTTTCGGGTGGCACGAGGAATTGCCCGAAATGTTCATCGAATTGTTGAACACGCTTGTACTGACAAAGAACGAGCAGGATGTAAAGGATGTAATGGAAGTATTCGCCCGAAAGGAACTTTTCAATGCCCTTTTCGCATTCGGGTATGGCGCACACCATTTATGGGTGACGCAGAAGAAGGCTTCCGACCCCGACCAATGTTTGGAGAACAGATTACTGATTGTTGAATTTTAATTGATAAGGCTATGGCAACGAGAATGACCATTAACGGAACAAGCACCTGCCAAGCGGCAGGAACGGAGAAATATGAGAGTTTTCAAACAAGTATCGGCAGGAAAAGTCGCACTTTCGTGCAATACGACTACCGCCATACAGACGGAGAATTGTTTTCCTGCGTAAAGCCCACGCTGGACGAGTGCAGGCGATTGCGTGACGAATGGATTAAAACGAAGGAGGACAGGCTATGACGGCAGGATATGATACGCTGATAGTTACGTTCAGCGACCCAGTCAATGTATTGGACAATATATTTTCCGATGCGTCCGCATGGGGAACAGACTCCCTCAAAGGTTGGATTGAAGGGTACGAAAGCACACGCATGACCCCGATAAACGGGCATACGGCAGTCATCACCTCCGAATACAATATGCCATACGTCAAGGAGTGGCTCATGCGGTATACGGCTATCGCCAAAATGAGAGAATTTTGAGTGCGTGGCGGTGGAAACCACCGCCCACACTTCCAACACCATTAAAAGAGAAAGCGTTATGAAATACTATTTTATACTGACAGACGGCAAGGACGCATGGATACAGTTCGTTTACCTCCCCACGGGAGATTATGTGTCCGGCTATATCCGTGACTTGCGGAGCGTGGGAATATCCGTGCATGATTATGACCTTTGGACAAAAGATACGCGCCCCATTGCCGAGCGCACCCTTGAACACGTGCAGCAAAGGATGAAGCATTAAAAACGGGCGGTAGTCTTGCCGCCCGCTACTTTCTTTCATGAGCAGGTCGGGCGGATAAGAAAGTAGCAAAGAAACCGTTGCCCCCATCTCCGATTTAGATTTAGACTTTTTCCAAAAGCAACTTGTAGGTGAGAGTATGTTCAACACTACCTCCATTCGTTCTTATTTCATCCCTAACTTTATATAACGAAATATCTTCACTCAATATTTTTTCTACACACGCTGAAGATGCTAATATCTCATAGGAAGGATTAAATGTATGTGTTCCAGCTTTCCAGTATTCATTAACAGCAGCAAGTCGCAAATCATTATCATCTGAAAATCTGAATATGTCTAATATATTATCCAACTTATTCATATCCCCTCTAAAATATGGAGGTTCTTTTACTGAAACTCCATAGATAATACCACCGTATTTGCTATAAAATCGTAAAGCACAAATTAAATCTTGGAAAAGAAACAAACATTGTTTCCTCTCTGGTACATTTTCTGGACGGCTTCTGTTTAATAAATCTTCCATTTCTTTCTTTTCATCTTGCATTGTTTCTTCAAATGAAGTTTTTGGCATGATGGTATCACCTACTTGGTATTTTCTTTTATCAACTCTAAAAATCATCATAATAACTATGTTATAAAATAATATTTATTGAAAAGAAACTGGGAGTGTGCTTGCCCACTCCCAGAAGAATATACTCTTTTTCAAAATAAAGCTATGATAGCAACAATCAAAGATAGTATGCTAATCACAAGCTAAGCCTTTTCGTATGACTAATTGGGCTTATTTGATTGAGTTTTCTTCTTTTTTGAAAACTCAATCTACAACTTAAATGAAAAATCTATTTTCATTATTGTGTAATTTGAGTTATAGGTCAAATTTTTATTGTCCCCGTGACCATTTTTGGACTTAGCCATAACAACAAAATTCGTTCCATCTTTATAATCTGCCATATTGTCGCATTTTATTTTTCATACAGCAGCAGGAACTCCATTTTGCGCCGCCGCTCTATCGAGCGGACGGTTTTGCCCTTGTACCGGCAGTAGGCTGTGTATTCACGGTAAATGTCCCTGTTCCCGGCTTCCAGCTTGCGGATGAGCCTGCTTTTCGGGTGTCCGCCATGACCGAGCAGCACCCCTTGACCGACATTGTAGCTTAGGACGGTCAGGAGCAAAGCATCCTTTTTATACTTGCGGAACAGCCTGTAACGCACCGCCAAATCCTTGCGGAGCAGGGCTTCCGCTTCCGCCTCCGTCATGCCGTAGGACAGCTTCTCGTTCGGCAGCCTGCGGTGTCCGTAGCCGTAATACGGGTAGTCGGAACGGTCATGCAGCCCCTCGTATTTTTTCACCAGTTCGACGGCAATGTCGGCTTTCGGGTGGCCGTTGAACAGCGCCAGCAGCCGTGCCGTTTCCTCCGTATCCTGTGCCGGCAGGCTGCCGCAGAGGGTAGACGCTAGCAACAGGAGCAACGCCTTGCACATCATCGGCTGACGTTCAAGGTGTCCGACACCGCCACATCCGTATCCGAGTCGTTGTTGAACTCGACTTCCCACTCGAAGGCATTGCCGAAATTGTCCTCCACCGTGATGGTCAGGCTCTGCGACTCGTCGCACTCCGAAGTGTAGTACAGGCGGAACTTTTCATTTTCCAGCAGATAGCGGTCGTTGGGCTGGAAAACCAGGCCGTTGTCCAGCTTCAACGTGCCTTCCCCGTCGTACTGGAAATAGCGGATGGTATAGACCGCCCCGTCAAACTCGCCCTCACGTACCAGCTCGCAGCGTATCTCCGCCGTTTCGCCCTGCGCCAGTTCCTTCGGCACGGGCATGGTTTCCACCGTGAACGGATAGGCTTGCGTCACGTCCAGGTCATCGTCGCAGGCGGTGAAGCCTATGGAGAGCAGACCCACGCAGATGGCTGCAAAGGTTCTCACTATATTTCTTTTCGCTTGTTGTCTGTTGTTCAATTTGTTCATGTTCATAATCGTTACATTTTAAGTCTGATGTTCCTGTTATTTTTCTCGTTTTGTTTCAGGCGGCTTTGCAGGTACTCGTTCAGGTCCTTGCATCCGTTGTATATGCCGGAGCAATCTGATACCTTTTCTCCGTAGCGTGTGCGCAGGGTTTCCAATGTCCGCCGCCCGGCTTCGTCGTTGTCGAGGCAGCACTTTATCTGCCCGTAACCGTTCAGATGTCGATACGCCCTCGCCACGTTGGACACCGAGTTGAGCACGAGGTGGTCTTCCTTGCCGCCGATGCCCAGCGCACGGGCGGAGAGGTAGTCCATGA